>Ga0208937_1000150_pt1 | contig 66372 bp, 63 predicted proteins | sample June2015DPH_11_5_FD_184705 | JGI IMG/M metagenome (GOLD analysis project Ga0208937, IMG submission 184705) | Peatland microbial communities from SPRUCE experiment site at the Marcell Experimental Forest, Minnesota, USA - June2015DPH_11_40... | ecosystem: Environmental > Terrestrial > Soil >... | reverse complement strand
CAGTCTTCGAGCGCGGGTGGAAAAAGAAATTGTTGGCCGTAGTCGGGAGCGATGGGTTGTGCCATGCCTCTCAGACGCCAACCGCCGCAATTCATTCAAAAATTTGCCGGAGTTTTGAGACAGTCTCAGCTGGTGCCCCCTTCTGGCAATGGAAACGAGATTCCAAAACCATCGTTGCCCCAGATGATAATTATGTTGTTGGCCACTGAGGAGACGTCCGGCACGTTGCGCATGGTGGTGGAGCCCTGATTGGTCGTCATGTCGATGCCCTGCTGCCACGATGGAATCGCGTAAACGGTGCTGATACCACCACCGGAGGCTTCATAGGGGTCGCCAAGCGCATCGGCCGGTGTGAGCCAGGCGGTTTCCGACGACCATGGTCCTCCTTCCGAGCTCGATGCCGTCGTCAACGTTGTTCCGCCTACAACCGTGATATAGGGATCGTCAGCCGGTTCGTTAACGGGCCCCGAAATTGCTCCGCTATCGCCACTGGACAGGAAAAAGCTCTGACCTTGCGCCGCATATTGCTGGAAGATTTGCACCGTCGAAAGATTAATATCGAACCCGTAGGAGCAACTTAGTTGCTTGGCCAGGTCGTCCGTGGCCATGCGATTCAGCACATCGTTGATTTGGGCGGTCGTGGTTGCGTCTTGGATATAATTTGTCCCCAAGGGCGGCACATCCTGCGGCGTGGGACCTTCATAGACCAGCACGTTGGTCAACCCCGGCGCCATGGAAATCGCCATTTCAATGTCCCCCGCGACTTCCAAGCCATAATCAAGGTAGCCAGTGGGATTACCCTCATCATCAAAGTAAGGAACGTCCGTATCATCGCCACTGGCGCCGTCAATCAAAACAGGTGTCACAGTGACGTAGGGAGAGATGCCGGCATCGTCTTCGTAGTCCTGGATGTCCTGTTGGGAGAAAGCGAAGAGTTCAAAAAGCCCGACCGATTGTCCGGTGCCGTCCTGCAAAACGTTGGCGGCATAAGCGCTGCGGTAGTCATAGCCCTCGAAGGGACCGGTGTAGCCTCCGCCTCCGCCTCCGCCTCCGCCTCCGCCTCCGCCGCCCAACGGGCGAATCGCCGGCTGGACCTGCGCGCCCAACCGGTGTGTCGGCGGACGCGGCCTCACATAATTGTCCAGACCGCTGATCGCCAGCACGGGTGTGTCGAGGTCCAGGGACGGTTCAACATCCGGAGCAAAAAAAGTACGTGCTTCAACCGGATGCTGATAGACGCGCATGTGGATGTGAAAAGCCTTCTCAATATCGGCGACCGACCCGGCTACATCCAGCAAAGTGCGGTTAGGGTGGGTTCCTCTGACAATCAGCCCGTGGGACTTCACGAAATCAATCACCTTCTGGTAGTCTTCACGGCTGGGGCCAAACTTGGAGGTGAACTGATCTGGCGTCAAATTGTGGCGAAAGTTGGCATTACCCGGTTGATAAAGCTCTTGAAGCAAGTTCGTGAGCTCTTCGCGGTTGCGTAACGGCAAACCGATGGCCAAAGACAGACGCGTGCCACTATCAAGCCGGCTGATGGGGGTGAGCCGTTTGGTTGTCGGGGGCACATGGCCTTTGAGAACCTGTTGCGCCGCCGAAGTTGGCAAAGAGGAAACCATCCAGCACGCCACTATTAGCGCCAATGCGAAAAAACGACGGCCTGGAAATTCGCTCAACTCCCGATTTCTGGTAGCGCGCAGCGGAAAGGTCACCGACGATGAACTCAGCTTGCCTCGCTCCACATAAAGGCTCCGTTGCACATTTGTAAGCTATCACATACCCCCAAACCCCTCAACCAAATACCAACGCGCGGTGCAGATTCGATCCGGGTTCGCCGCCTTCTGAGCGCATTCGTGCAATTGACCCGTCCCCGGACTCGCCAAGGATACCCGGTTTTCCGGTCTTTCGCGGGGCCGTCTTCTGGCAGGATTTCGCGCAATGGCGCACGGCGCAAATCGGGTTGGAGAATGCCGGGAAAGGGTTGCCCGCAGGCAATACGAAAACGGTCCCTAATGCCAGCCTGCCACCACGCGCCGCGAAAATTTTGCAGGAAGCATGATAAATGCAATCAATCATTGCCCCTTGGGGGACGGGAAGAGACAAGGTACAGAGGAAGAATCCGAAGAGGTCAATTTACTTGCACTTTACTTGCACATCTTCGCAAGTTATTGATAATCAATGGAGCGGGCGAAGGGAATCGAACCCACGCCGGACATTTCCGTTAGCCTTGACACTGGCAAACCTCTGTGATACTATTTTGATACTGAAATGCCGCGCAAAGTGCGACAACTGATTGCCGACCTGGAAAAGGCCGGGTTTGTAAACCGGGGCGGCAAGGGAAGCCATCGGAACTTTACGCATCCGCAAGGGTTGCGGGTGACGATCAGTGGCGGCGCGGGCGATGACGCCAAGCATTATCAGGAACGCGACGTGCGCCGCGCACTGGACGCCGCGAAAGCGAGTTGAGTTATGACAAGCAAGCAAATCAAAGAACAGGCCGCGCGCTACGCGAAATTTGTGGAGTGGAGCGACGAGGATCAATGCTTCATTGGCCGCTGCCCGGAAATCATGGCGGGCGGCGTTCACGGCAGCGACGAAACGCGGGTGTATGCGGAATTGTGTCAGGCCGTCGAGGAAATGCTGGAACTGATTCATACGGACGGCCACGCCTTGCCCGAACCGCTGGCCGCGAAAAAATTCAGCGGCAAGTTTGTGTTGCGCTTGGAACCGGCCTTGCATCGCCGCCTTGCCGCCAAAGCCCTTGCCGCCGGTGAAAGTCTCAATAGCTATTGCACCAAGACGCTCGTGAAAGCGTGATGCCAGCCGTTCCTTATCGCGTCGGAGCGAACGAAGGCGGACGCGCCGCCGTCGAAAAAATTCCGTCGCTCCACTGAATTCAATTTGCCGCACGCGGGGGGAAATTGAGCGCGTGAACGTATTTGACACGGCCAACACACCCGATGCAACATCGAGTGCCCCGGTGAAACGGGAACTTCGGATTTCTCCGAAACTGGAAAATTTATGAGCACGGAAGTCAAATGCCGGTGCCAGTTTTGCGATGGCGAGATTGAGTTCCCGCACGATCAAGCCGGCCAGACAATTCCCTGTCCGAAATGCGGCCTCGAAACCATGCTTTTTATTCCGCCGCCAGCCGAACCTGCTCCAAAATCTACACCAGCTTGGTGGATCATCGTCGGCGCGATGGTGGCGGTCCTCGTTCTTATTCTTATCGGCTACGCCTTGTCCCAGACATCGCCCAAACAAGTCGCTGAAACAGCTTCAACGAATAATCCGGTGGTAATAAAACCAGAAACCCAAATGACGGAAGTTCAGAGAATTGACACTTTAACACCAAAGCCATTACTGATGTCAGCAGAAGAAAAGGTTTCGCGGGAAAATGTTTTGAAAGCCTTGCTGGAAGTTCAATCGGCAACTGCTTTGGGCGTAACTCACAACAAATATGGAGAATTATTGATCAAGGCTGATTCCACATTGAATTTTGAAAAAACAAAATTATCCACCTTTCGCCATGAACGGTTTTTATCATGTGCAGAAAACGCAATGCGTTATTACGGCAAAGCGAATGATGAATGGTCTGACTACTTCAAATATGATTGGATGAGAGAGAAAAATGAAACTTTCATGTATCAATATGATTTTAACGATTTACAGAAAACGGGCGTGAAAGTTAATCCAGCGAACTATCCCCGCGACCCAGATAGCACCGCCTTTCGTGTTCCATTTGATTTATGTCTTTCTTTGTATTGGAAAGCAGCGTACATTTACATTGAAAAAATGAAGGATGACGCTTCGCAGTGAAGAGTTTAGGGGGAGGATTGCAACGGAAAGCCTATGATGACAAAACGCCGTCTGACACGAAACGATCTGCGGCGGCATAAGTAGGGGAAAAAGAAAAAGCTGCTCGCTTGATTTAGTCGCGACTGGAAAAACTACCGCCGCTAATTTTGAGAGGTTGAAAATGTTTGTCCGCACCAAAGTAATTGACGGCAAAAAACGCCGATACCTGGTTGAATCCTGCTGGGACAAGAAGACCAAAAAACATCGCCAGCGGCACATCGAATATGTTGATGGGTGGCCGAAAAAGGACATTGCAAGGCTAATCAGAATGATTAAGAAATATCGGGATGCCTGGGCAAACTCGGAACGACCAGAAAACACAAAAGCCTATAAGCGAGTTGCGCTAGACAAGGCGGTGACACTCGATAAAGCCATTCAGAAATTCAAACGCGACATGAGGATAAACCTTGTGCCTAGTCGCAATAAAGTTGATAGAAGGAGGCTGGACGCTGATACCGGGAAAAGGCACCTACAAAAATCAGCCTCGGGAATCTCGCCGCTGACGGCCCTCAGCCATTCGTTGAATCACAGCTTCGCACTGTTCGAGAAATGGACGGAGACGGAGCCGCTAGCCGACTGGGACACGTCCACGCTGGAAACCCTTGTGGTCGAGACAAAACAAATTCACGACCTGCACGAGGAAGCGAAGCGGTTGTTAAATGCGAAGACAATGAAATGATGCCTTGCCTGTGTAGTGCCTAAATAAAGCCGTTTTTCACAGACCGAACCACCGTCAAAAGCGGCGTTTTTTTGTTTTTCGATAGTGACTAGGTTGACTTGGTTGCAATTGATATGTCAACCATATCACCTAACATTGGCAGCAATGCCACAAACAAAAGAAGGCCCATGCCTGCCAAGGCGCGGGAATTATTTCTGGTTCGCGTGGGGAATTTGCGTTTGCGGTTTCACTCGCTTAAAACCGGCACGGAGGTTTACTGCCAGTTCTGTTTCATTCGGATATTCATCAAAAAACACAAACGCCCGCGCAAAGGAAAATGGTTGCGTCTGTTAGAATGCATCCCATTATCTACCGAACGATGGAATTTATTTGCTGGCTTATCAGCAATTAAGAATGGAGCGGGCGAAGGGAATCGAACCCTCGTGTGAAGCTTGGAAGGCTTCCGTTCTACCACTGAACTACGCCCGCCTTCGTCCCGCCGGGCGGGACTTCGGCGCGGCAGGCCCGCCACACCGCAGCGAACCCAGCCGGCTTGTCGAGCCGTAGCCAAAAGGGCGAAGGCTGACGCGGCAAGCCCTCAAGACTTGCTGCGCGCTGAATCTTAATCCCCGTGCTTGCGTTGTCAATTCCGCACGTGTATGCTGGCCGCGCATGAACTCGCTGCTTTTGACCGGCGGGCGAGTCATAGACCCCGCCAATCGCCTCGACGCTGTTGCTGATTTGCTCATCCTCAACGGAAAAATTGCCGCCGTCGGCAAAGACGCCGCCACCAAGGCGCCCGGAGAAATCGAACGATTTGATGCGAAAGGAAAAATTGTTTGTCCCGGCTTGATTGACCTGCACGTACACTTGCGCGAGCCCGGTCAGACGGCAAAGGAAAACATCGCCACCGGCACTGCCGCCGCCGCGCGGGGCGGCTTCACCTCGGTCGTCTGCATGCCCAACACGTCCCCGGCCATTGACAACGCCGGGACCGTCGCCCTCATCAATGAACGCGCCGCCCAACACGGCGTTGTAAACGTCTTTGTCGCCGGCGCCATCACCAAAAACATCGCGGGCGAGGAGCTCGCGCCCATCGGCTCGCTCAAACGCGCGGGCGGCGTGGCCATCACCGACGATGGCCATTGCATTCAAAACAACGAACTCATGCGCCGCGCGCTGGAATACGCAAAAATGTTTGATCTGCCGGTGATGGATCATTGCCAGGATTATTCGCTCGTGACCGATGGCGTGATGCACGAAGGTTACTGGAACACCGCGCTCGGTTTGCGCGGCTGGCCGTCAGCCGGCGAGGAAATGATCGTTGCGCGCAACATCCTGCTCGCCGAACTTACCGGCGCGCGCGTCCATTGCCAGCACCTCAGCGCAGCGGGCAGCGTCGCCTTGCTGCGCGAGGCGAAGAAACGCGGCGTGCCGATTTCCGGCGAGGCCTGTCCGCACCATTTTACGCTCACCGACGCCGCTGTTGCCGGCAGTGAAAAATTCTGGGCAGAGGACGGGAAACAAATTCTCCGGACCCTCAACCCTCAACCCCACGTCGCGTCGAAGCGAAGCGAAGACGGATCAACCCTCAACCTGCCCGAATGGCCGGCTTACGACACAAATTTCAAAATGAATCCGCCGTTGCGCTCCGCGCGCGACCGCGAGGCGATTTTGGACGGACTGGCCGACGGCACAATTGAAATTTTGTGCAGCGACCACGCGCCGCACTGCGATTACGAGAAGGAAGTGGAATTCGACTACGCGCCGTTCGGCATCGTCGGTTTGGAAACCGAGCTGGCGCTGGCACTCATGCAACTGGTTCACGCCAAACGTATTTCGCTCCCCGATTTGATTGTAAAATACACGGTAAATCCGGCGCGACTGCTGAATTTGAAAAAAGGCACGCTCGGTGTCGGCGCGGATGCGGACGTGACAGTCTTTGATCCCGATCGCGAATGGATTTTTGAGCGTGCCGAAACCGCGAGCAAATCGTCGAACAGCCCGTTCTTCGGCTGGAAACTCAAGGGCCGGGCGGTGGCCACCATCGTTGGCGGCAGGAAAGTGTGGTCGGAACAGGAGCGCCGGTGCGAGGTCCAGGTTGGCGGATGACGGAAAGGTCATGGCCATGAGGAAGATCCTTTTGGGTTTGATGGGCGGCTGGCTGGCGTTTCAAGCCAGTGCCGCCGGTGAAGCCGGCTGGTTGACGGTATTGGACCAACCGCTGGCGAAAGCCCAGTCGGAAAACAAACCCATCCTGCTTTTTTTTACCGGCTCAGACTGGTGCGGTTGGTGCAAAAAATTCGACCAGGAAGCGCTGGCAACCTCCGAATTTCATGAATATGCCGGGAAGAACCTCGTGCTGGTCGAGATTGATTTCCCCAAACAAACCCCGCAGAGCGACGCGGTAAAAAAGGCCAACGCAGCCTGGCAGGAACGGTTCAAGGTCCAGAGTTTCCCAACCCTCGTCCTGATGGACAACCATGGCAAGGTGCTGGGACGCCAGGAAGGTTATGCCGAGGGCGGTGCAAGGGCCTTCATTGAGGAATTGGAACACTGGAAGGCAAATCAAATCCCCCCTGGCCAGGCCGGCGACGCCGGGGTGCAGTGGCTGACGGACCTGCCCCAGGCCCAAGCCCAAGCCAAGGTGGAAAACAAAACGGTATTACTGGATTTTACGGGCTCGGATTGGTGTCCGTGGTGCATCCGGCTGAAGAACGAGGTCTTCTCGCAACCCGAGTTCATCGCCTACGCGAACAAGAACACCGTACTGGTAGAAGTGGATTTTCCCCGTCAGAAACCCCAAAGCCGCGAACAAAAACAGGCCAACCAAAAACTGGCCGACCAGTACCAAGTGAAAGGTTATCCAACCGTTATTGTGCTCGACAGCAATGGCCGAAAGATTGGTGAATCGGGTTATGAAGCTGGCGGGCCGAAACCGTACATTGCGATGCTGGAGGCGATGAAAAAGGCCGCCCCCTGACCGTTCCAAACGCGTCGCGAAACAGGATGTTTTGGGTTTCAAACTTGACCCGGCGCGCCACTTGCCTAGCATCGCGCGCGGTCGTTCACCGAAAATGAAAGCAATTCTGGCACTCGAAGACGGTTCCGTGTTTCACGGACAAGGTTTCGGCGCGCGCGCGTCCGCAGGCGGCGAGGTCTGCTTCAACACGTCCATGACCGGTTATCAGGAAATCCTCACCGACCCGTCCTACAAGGGCCAGATCGTCACGATGACCTATCCGCTCATCGGCAATTACGGCGTCAACGAGGTGGACGTGGAATCGTGGCGGCCGCACGTCGCCGGATTCGTCATCCGCGAACTTTCGCCGGTCGTCAGCAACTGGCGCGCGGATTTGCCGCTCGCGGAATATCTCAAAAAAAACGGGGTTCCGGGCATTCAGGGAATTGACACCCGTGCCCTGACCAAAAAACTTCGCGTGCGCGGCGCGATGAACGGTTTTATTTCCACGGAGGAAATTTCGGAGCCGGAAGCCGTCAAGCGCGCGAAGGAATTCGTTTTTGTCGGCGTGGATTATGTCAAGGAAGTCACGCACAAGGCCGCGTTCCGCTGGGACGAAAAGGACGAGCAAAGCGCGAGCTTCAAGCTGGCCGTCGGCAACGAACCGGCCAACGCACGTCAACTGCGCGAGCCGCTGCCGCCGGCGGACATTCCCATCGTCGCTTTTGATTACGGGATGAAATACAACATTTTGCGGCGGTTGCGGCAGCATGGCTTTGCCGTACAAGTTTTGCCGGCCGCGGTAACCGCCGCCGATGCGCTTAAACACAAGCCGGCGGGCATTTTTCTGTCCAATGGCCCCGGCGACCCGGCGGCGCTCAACTACCTTGTGCGCGAAGTAAAGACACTGGTGGACAGCGGGGTGCCGGTTTTCGGGATTTGTCTCGGCCATCAAATTCTCGGACAGGGGTTCGGTGGCAAAACCTTCAAATTGAAATTTGGCCATCGCGGCGCAAACCAGCCGGTGAAGGATTTGGAATCCGGCAAAGTCGAAATCACGGCGCAGAATCATGGTTTTGCCGTGGACGCGAAATCGTTGCCGTCCGGCGTCGCGGTGAACCGCATCAATTTGAACGACCAGACCGTCGAGGGCCTGCGCCACAAGACCAAGCCGGTTTTTTGCGTGCAATATCATCCCGAAGCGTCGCCCGGGCCGCACGATTCGACGCCGTTGTTCGCCGAATTCCGCGCATTGATTGAGCGGCGGGGTTAAAAAAAATCATTTCCCCAGATTTCGGTTTGACTTGAAACGCGCCGTGGCCATAATCGGCGTATCGGATAAGTCCATGGCCAAACTTGTTATTCTGACTCAGGGCCTGACCGGCCGCTCGCACGAGCTGAACGTGGATCACACCACGATTGGGCGCGTTGAGGATAACCTGTTTCAAATCGCCGAGGCATCCGTCTCCAGCCATCATTGCGAAGTGCTGTTGCGCGGCAGTGATGTCGTCATCAAAGACCTCAATTCGACGAACGGCACGTTCATCAACGGCGAACAAATCACCGAAAGCGTTTTGAAGCCCGGCCAGACGCTGCGGCTCGGCCAGGTTGAATTGAAACTGGAAACCGGAACGTCTGCTTCCGCGCCGGCCACGGCCCCCGCGCCAGCCACGGCCCCCGCTCCCAGCCCGGTCAAAAAACAGGCGGAAGCCACCATGGTCATACCGCGCGGTGTCAGCTTGAGCGACCTGGAAGGCGGCGGACGCCCGCCGGGTTTTGACACCAGCAAGGAATTTTCCAAAAAGCGCAACCGGAGTGGCATCTATTTCTGGATTGGTGTTGGCATTGTGGGGATTATAATTGTGGTTCTGGTGCTCACGGCGCTGTCGATGCTTAAGACCGGCAAATAAAGCCGGTCGCGGCCATGAAACCGCGCTTCTCCCATCAACGAACCGCCGCGCTGCCGTGAAACCGAATGCGTGAGCTTCACGCAAAAGTGCGTGAGATTTTTCCGTTTTCACTTCCGCCTGGCCTGCTTGAAGCGGAAAATGTCACGGCATAGGGTATGCTCAATTCCAAACAACTCATAAATTCCATCAAACGACCATGAAACTACGCCTTTCCCGTCAACGAAACCAAGCACTGACGCGAACGGATGTGATAGTGGTGGTGTTTGTTTTATTTCTCGTCCTAGTATTTTTGTTGCTTGCTCTGCCAGCAGTTAACAGTCCCAAACCTGTCCCTATCAGCTGCATCAGCAACCTCAAGCAAATCGGCATTGCTTACCGGCTTTGGGAAGGAGACAACAATGGCAAATATCCCATGGCGGTTTCGGTAACAAACGGTGGTGCGATGGAATTGGTTGCTACGGGAAATATCACTGCCTGTTTTCAGGTGATGTCCAATGAATTGAGCACGCCCAAAATCCTGCTTTGCCCGGCGGACACTCGCCGGGTTTGGGCAACCAATTTTTCCACGCTGAACAGTTCAAACATTAGCTACTTCGTCGGCTTGGATGCCGCTGAAACCAAACCGCAGATGTTTCTTTCTGGCGACGACAACCTTGCCATCAGCGGTATTCCCGTAAAATCCGGCGTGCTGGAACTTTCAACGAATACTCCCGTCACTTGGACTTCTTTGCGCCATGTTGCGTACAATTCCCACTTTTGGACTGCTGCGAGACATAAATTCGTCGGCAACATCGGCATGGCTGACGGTTCAGCCCAACAATTCACCACCGATGGTTTGCAAAAGGCGCTTCAGCAAACCGGCGTCACCACCAATCGTCTTGTATTGCCATGAAACCGCACTTCTCCCATCAACGAAACCGTGCGCTGACGCTGACGGAGGTTTTGGTGGTCGTTGCTGTGGTGATTTTTCTCATCGGATTCCTTTTGCCGGCGCTGGTGGCAGCCAAGCAGAAAGCTCGAAGGATTGCGTGCATCAACAACCTCAAAGAAATCGGTGTCGGTTCCAGACTTTGGGAGGGCAATTACAATGATAAATATCCGATGCAAGTTTCCGTGACGAATGGTGGTGCGATGGAGGCAATTGGCGCCGGCAACGCCTATGTCTTTTGGCAAACCATGTCCAATCAATTGATTTCGCCAAAAAATCTGCATTGTCCGGCAGATACCAGCCGTATCGCTGCGACCAATTTCTCAATCGGTTTCAGTGACGCCAACATCAGCTATTTCATCAATCTGGACGCCGCTGAAACTTATCCTCAAATGATAATGGTCGGTGATGACAACCTGTTGGTGAATGGCAAGCCCGTTCAGCCAGGAATTTTGAACCTCAGGACCAACACCACCATCGCATGGACCAAAGACCGGCATCATGGCGTGGGTAACATTGGCATGGCCGACGGCTCGGCACAGCAGGTTACCGGCGATGGTTTGAATTCCGCAGTTGGTTCAAGCACTTCCGGCGTCCCCACGAACAATGCCGCGAACCGATGGTTGATTCCGTGATTTCCGGCAGGGCGCGTTTGGAGTTCCGCGTTTACGCGGCTCGGACCCGCCTGAAGGCGGAACTCCAAACCTTACGGACGCCGCGCCGCGCCGTCCCTGCCAATTTTCGATTTGCGTCAAAAGTCTTTTCCCTTCTGGATTCTGGATTCTGCCGGTCCCGGACGCGTGACCTCCACGCAGGATTGCGTGAAATCCACGCACTTGGGAAGTTCACATGAACAGTTTTAAGCTGAAATTGCCATGGCATGGGTGATGCTTATTCATTTTTGGCATGAATTCCAGCCGGTCCAGTCACAGGGCGGGTGCGTTCACACTGGTGGAATTGCTTTGTGTCATCGCCATCATCGGCATCCTCGCCGCCTTGCTGCTGCCGGTGCTGAATCAGAGCGAAGCGCGGGCCAAACGCATCGGGTGCGAAAACAACCTGCATCAAGCGGGAATCGCGTTTCAGATTTTCACGCACGATCACGACGGCAAGTTTCCCATGTCAGCTTCGACGAATGAAGGCGGGGCGGCGGAATTCGTACAGAGTGGTTATGCCGTGGGTGGAGAGTTTTATTTCTCGTTCCGCCAGTTCCAGGTGCTTTCCAACGAGTTGAGTATGCCGTCCGTCCTGACCTGTCCGACCGACCCGCGGCTTCCCGCAACGAATTTTGGCGCGCTTCAAAACAGCAATCTCAGTTATTTCATCGGCGTGAAAGCCGAGTTCTCAAAACCGGATTCCATGCTGGCCGGCGACCGGAATCTCACGGCCAATTCGTTGCCGAATCCCAGCATTCTGCACATCGAAGCCGACAATCCATTGCGGTGGACGTGGGAATTGCACCAATTCAAGGGCAACATTTTGTTCGCCGGCGGTCAGGTGGAGGAATGGAACAATGCGGCGCTGGTTGGTGCCGGGGGGCAACAGGCTGGAGCCGATTTATTCATGCCTTCCGTCCTTCCCGGCCCCAATGCTCCCGTTCCCATTTCTGGTGGTTCCCAGAATTATTCCGCCGCCAATCCCGGTGTTGCAACGCCGCCACCTCCATCGGCAGCACCAGCCGCTCCATCGGCAGCAGCCGCTCCATCGGCAACCCCGACCCCTCCACCGGAGAATCCGGCAAACAATTCTCCCGGCAGCCAGGGCAGATTCAGCCAGAAGACACCCAGCCAACCCAGGCCGCAAAGCCTGCCGGGCGCAGCCAGGAAGAACCCACCAAACTCTTTTTCCACCAACGCGCCGGCTGGGGGAACGGTCACGCCCGAAGAGAAGGATTCGATGACATCGACGTTTGACCAGCGCATCGTAAAAATAGTGCGTAGGATTATCATTGGCTTCTATTTGTTGATCTGGCTGATTTTTTTGCTCTGGTTGCTGTTCGCATGGTGGCGAAGGTCGCATCGCAGGAAAATGCAACGCGGAGGCTGATTTTGGTTTTCCGTTCTGGATTCTGGTTTCTAGTTTCTGTATTCTTCACCAATGTTTGAAACGGTTACAACAGAAATTGCCACCGCCGCCGGGAAACTCACGCACCTGCGGAGGTTTCTTTGACGTTCCCGCCACGCAAAAACGTCTGGGCGAACTCAATTCGCTCATGGCCGCCGACAATTTCTGGAACAACCGCGAAAAAGCGCAAGGGCTGATTGACGAGGCCAATTCCCTCCGCAACAAAATCGAGCCGCTGCTCCAGGCGGAAAAGCAACTGGACGATTTCCGCGTCATGCTCGAACTCGGCGAGGGCGAACCGCCCGACGCGCAGGCGCAGGTGGAACAGGAACTTACGCGCGACCTCGCAAAATTTTCCAAGGAACTCGACGCGCTGGAACTGAAGGTTTTTCTCAGCGGCCCGCACGACCGGAAGAATTGCATCCTCAGCATCAACGCCGGCGCCGGCGGCACCGAGGCGCAGGATTGGGCGGAAATGCTGTCGCGCATGTATCAACGCTGGGCCGAATCGCGCGGCTGGGAGGTCGAAGTCACCGACGCGCTGCCCGGCGAAGGCGCGGGACTCAAGAGCATCACGATGCTGCTCCAGGGCGAAAACGCCTACGGCTTTGCCAAAGCCGAACGCGGCGTGCACCGGCTGGTGCGCATCTCGCCGTTCGATTCCAATAAACGCCGTCACACGAGTTTCGCCAGCGTGGACGTGATCGCGGAAATTGAAGAGAACGACGAGGAAATCGTCATTCCGCCGAATGAATTCCAGGTGGACACGTTCCGTTCCGGCGGCAAGGGCGGCCAGAACGTGAACAAGGTTGAAACCGCTGTGCGCATCACGCACATTCCAACCGGCCTGGTCGTCGCGTCGCAGACCCAGCGTTCGCAACATCAAAACCGCGCCACTGCAATGCGGCTTTTGCTGTCGCGAATTTTCGCCCAGCGGCTGGACGCGGCGAAGGCCGATATGGAACGGTTTTACGGTGAGAAGGGCAGCATCTCGTGGGGCAACCAGATCCGCAGCTACGTCTTTCAGCCTTACCGCATGGTGAAGGATTTGCGCACCGGCGTCGAAACAAGCAATGTTCAAGCGGTAATGGACGGCGATTTGGATGCGTTCGTGAACGGCTGGCTCCGCGCCGGTTGCCCGTTGAAACGGATGCAGGGCGTTAAGGATGAGGAAGAATAAATCGAAGAAAACATCGAACATCGAACATTCAACATCCAACACCCAATGCCGGATTTGCGCGGTTAATTGGATGTTGGGAGTTCGATGTTGGTTGTTGGATGTTTCCAACTAAAAGCGTGACCGTCCTCGACAAAATCGTAGCTGAGAAAAAGATGGAGGTTGCCCGGCTTCCGGAGCGCGTGCTCGCCGCCGGCGATCTGCGCGATGCCTTGATCGAACATGGCGAACGGCGCGATTTTCTTGCCGCCTTGCGCCAGCCACGCCGGGGTGACATCGCGTTGATTGCCGAGGTCAAAAAGGCTTCGCCGTCCGCAGGCGTGATTTGCCAGGACTTCGATCCGGTTCGCCTGGCGAAGGAATACGAGGCGGCGGGCGCAAGTTGTTTGTCGGTCCTGACCGACGAGAAATTTTTCCAAGGTTCGCTGGATTATCTCCGGCAAATTCGCGCCGGCGTGAAGCTGCCGCTGCTGCGCAAGGACTTCATGATTGATGAGCGGCAAATCCTCGAAGCCATCGAGTGGGGCGCGGACGCCATTCTGCTCATCGTGGCCATCTTGAGCGACGAACAACTGAAAAAATTCCATTCACTCGCGGTAGAAGCGGGCCTGGCCGCGCTGGTCGAAGTCCACGATGAGGTTGAATTGGAACGGGCGCTGAAAGTCGGCGCGAAGCTCATCGGCGTCAACAACCGCAATTTGAAAGACTTCAAAGTTGACCTTGCGACGACCGAAAAACTGGCGGCGAAATTAAAAAGTGGAACAGGCTTCCAGCCTGTTTCTGACAGGCAGGATGCCTGTCCCACCCTGCTGGTTGCGGAAAGCGGCATTCACACTCGGGCGGATGTGGAGCGATTGAAGAAGTGCGGCGCAAAGGCGATTCTGGTGGGCGAATCGTTGATGCGCGGCGATATTCAATCCAAAGTCCGCGAGTTGATCGGGTGAATCGGAGGGGCGAGTTCCACGAGCCCCACTTTTCCATTTTTTGATTTGGGCGTCGTATAACTCCGCCCTCCGAAATTTCACTTTCGATTTCTCGCCAATTGCTTCGCCAGCCGAATCGCGGAAATCATGCTCGATGGATTGGCGATGCCTTTTCCCGCGATGTCGTAAGCCGTGCCGTGGTCAGGTGACGTGCGGATGAATGGCAGGCCCAGCGTCCAGTTCACACCGGTGTCAAATGCAACGGCTTTCAGCGGCGCAAGCCCCTGGTCGTGATACATGGCGACAACCACATCAAAATCCCCCTGCAGGGCATGGTGAAAAACCGTGTCGCCACTCAACGGGCCAATAACGTCGAGCCCGCGTTTTTGCGCGGCGAGAATCGTCGGCGTGATGATTTTTATTTCCTCGTCACCGAATTGCCCGCCTTCGCCCGCGTGTGGATTCAAGCCGCAAACGGCGACACGAGCGCGCGGCAATTGCAAATCACGGCACGCTTGCGCCGCCAGTTCGATGGCGAGTGTGAGTTTTTCCGGCGTGAGTTTTGCCGGAACCGATTTGATCGAAATGTGGACGGTGGCCAACGCGACGCGCAACCAGCGTCCGCGTTCGTCGTGGCCGAGCAGCATCATGGCGGTGCGTTTGGCGTTGGCGAGTCCGGAGAGAAATTCAGTCTGGCCGGTAAATTTATGACCGGCGCGGATGATGGATTCCTTGTTGACCGGCGCGGTGACGAGCGCGTCGAATTCGCGGCGCAGGCAGCGTTCCGCACCGGCGCGCAGCCAGGCCACCGCGGCGCGGGCCGCCGCCGGCGAACCCGCCGGCAGATTTTCCAGCAGCGGTTCGGCTAATGGATTCGTGACGAAGACCCGGCCGGAATCGCCATAATTGGAAAAAATTTTCAGCGGCAGATTGAGTCCGGACTTTTGGTTGAGGTGAAGCACGCAATCCCGGTCGCCAATCAGCAGGTAGCGCGTTTGATCGCTGGCGGTTTCGGCGGCGATGGCTTTGAGCGCGACTTCGGGGCCGATGCCCGTGACATCGCCAAGCGTGATGCCAATCCAGCCAGTCATAGGAGTTGAGGGTTATTGGTTGAGAGTTGAGGGAAAAATGTTCCCAACTCGCGGTGGAACTCAGAACAGGCGGATGAACGTTTTCTTTTTCAACTGCTCAATCCACTGTTGTTCGAGTTGTTTCTGCGCCTGGGTGCGGAGGGTCAACTCCACGTCATCGCGCACTTCGTTGAGCGGTTTGACGTGCGCCGGGTGCTTGTCCTCGACGAGCATGATATAGTACGCGCCGGGGGTTTCACCCGTTCCGGGCGTTTCAATCACGTCGCTGACCTGTCCGGGTTTGAGCGGCAAGGCGGCATCAGCCAGCTCCTTGCGCAATTTGGAACGTTCAATCCAGCCCCGATCGCCACCCTGGCTGCGCTGCGAATCCTGCGAATAAACGGAGGCCATTTCCTGAAACGTCGCGCCTGCCTTGATTTGGGCAAGGATTTCGCCGGCCAGGCGCGCCGTGTTGGTGTCGTCGTCGGAAGTTTTGTTGAGCGCGATCATGCGCAATTTGACTTCGTCCTCAACTTTGAAATCGTCCTGGTGGACGAGATAGTAGGTTTCAACCTTGTGGGGCGAGATGATGATTTTTTCCGGCGCAGTGCTTTTGGCGCGCAACGCGGAAACGATGTATTGATCGCGCACCTCCCGGCGGAATTTTTCGTACGTCTGGCCCTGCGCCTGAAGCGTCTTCATCAGCGTGATGCGGTCGCCGAACCGTTCGCGGATGCGTTCCTGGACCATTTCATCCACGACGGTGTCGGGCAGCCGGTAGCCCTCCGTGTCAAAATCATGCAGAATCAACTGCCGCTCGATCAACTGCTCCTGACCGTCGCTGAGCGCGTCGCCAAATTTTTGCCGGAACATGTCCGGTTGGCCGGCATATTCCCGCTGCAACGCCTGGGCCGCCGGCGCGGCGAATTCTTCGACTTCCGCATACGTGACAACGCCGTTATTCACCACGGCCTTGATGGCATCAACCAATTCCGCGTGCAGCGGCAAGTTGAAACCAAAAGCCGCCGCCAAAATTGGAATGAAACGGAAAAACTTCATCAAAATCCGCCCGCATGTTAACCACAAACCCCGGCGGGTCAAGCGCGCCGCTCAAAAACCAAGACGATTCAATAAATACATCACCGCCGCCAAAATCGCCGATATCCCCAACGCGGCGACGATAGACCATTTCAGGAAATAAAGGTGCTTGCGACGGGCTGCGCGCCCGCCCTGGCCCGGCAACAAATAAAAACGTTCGGGCTCTTTGTCTGGCTTTGAACGAAACATGCGGTTCTGATTCCCGTTCAATTCCTAGCATACCCTCCGCCGGCGTCAAGTCGCATGCTTGCGGTCATTGTCACTGACCGCTACCGTTCCCGCATGAATCTTGAAGATCATCCGGGTGACATTATTCGCAAGGCACGGGCGATGAGCGGCGTTTCAGCCGCAATTGCGGCAGCCGCGGCGGGTATTTCCGAAACTGAACTGTCCGCGCTTGAAGCAACCGGACAAATCGGCAAGCGACCGGATTTCACGGCGATGGCGAATCTCATCGGGTTGAACCCGGCCAAACTCGAAGCCATCGCCAACGGCTGGCATCCGGCGGAAAAGGATTTGAGCCTCTGGCGCGAGTTGCGGCAAATCAGCACGACCAAAGGCGGCAACACGGTGCATTGTTATTTGATTTGGGACGAAGTCACGCGCGATGCCGCGTTGTTCGACACCGGCTGGGATGCCGCGCCCGTTTTCAAGCTGATTGAGGAAAACCAGCTTCAACTCAAACACCTGTTCATCACGCACGCGCACGAGGACCACGTGGCGGGCTTGCAGCAGATTCGCGAACGCTTCCCCCAAATTCATCTGCACACGGATGCCCGGGGCGCCCCGCCGCAACACCGCAACCGGCGCAACGATTTCATCATGCTCGGCAGCCTGCGCATCACGAACCGCGAAACCCCCGGCCACGCGGAGGACGGCGTGACCTATATCATCGGCATGTGGCCGGAGGACGCGCCGCACGTGGCGATTGTGGGCGACGCGATTTTCGCCGGGTCAATCGGGCGCGGCAACCAGTCGTGGGATCTGGCGAGGCAAAAGGTGCGCGAACAAATTTTCACACTGCCGGCGGAGACGTTGATTTGCCCCGGCCACGGCCCGCTGACGACAGTGGCGGAAGAAAAGGCGCACAACCCGTTCTTTTGATTTTTAGGCAATTGAAAGAATTCAGCTAAATGCATAGGATTTCGCCATGCCTGAATTGAGCCGGTTTTTCGGAATTATCGTTCGTATGTATATGGAAACTGGTGTCCAACACCACGTGCCGCACTTTCATGCCTACTATCAGAACGAAGCGCTGTTTATGGAATTAATCCCATTGAACTGATTTCGGGCAATTTGCCAAAGCGACAGCAGCGCATGGTCGAAGCGTGGGCGGAACTGCATCAAAGTGAACTGCTCGAAGATTGGGACCGATTGCAGACTGGACACACGCCTCAACCTATCGCACCTTTAGCGTGAGAATAGAAGCATGAACCATCCGATTTACAGAGTTCGCTCCGTGAAAATCGTCGCGCCTTACACGTTGCGGGTGGGGTTTGACGACGGCGCGGAGCAGACGATTGATTTTCGTCCGGTGCTGGCGGGCGAACTTTACAGCCCGCTGCGTGCATTAGCCGTATTCAATGCGGTGAAAATTGATCCCGAAGTCCACACGTTGGTTTGGCCGAACGGCGCGGACTTTGATCCCGCCACGCTTCACGACTGGCCGCAATGTGTGGAAGCTTTGATCGCCCGCGCGCGGGAATGGGAAGCGCAACCGGCTTAATCCAATCAGCCGCGGCAACCAGTCGTAGGATTTGGCGCGGCCACGGCCCGTTGACGACGGTGGCCGAGGAAAAAGAACACAATCCGTTCTTTTGATTGCAAATTTGCGTTTTGACTGGAAAGCCAGGAAAAAATGATTAAGGCACTTTTATTCGCAGTCCTTTTCGTAATTATCGGACTTGTGAGTTTTGCCTTAATTGCCCCATTGGTGCTTTCTGGAAATTCCAGAGAAGTAGGAGCGTTGGCCGCGCCCGTAATTGTTATCGTGTGCGGTGCGGCGGGCTTTTGGTTTGGATTGAGTCGTAAAAAGAAATTGTGAATAGAATTATGAAAAACACATTTGCTAAATTATCGGCGGTCGTTGCTTTGATTGCAGCAAGCTTTTCTGTTGTTGCTGGCACGTTAGAAGGTGCGCCTTTCAAAATATCGCTTCCCAACAATGATTGGAAACTTGCCGACTCGTCCGCTCAAGATTTGGGACACAATGTATCTTTAGTGGCGTCCATAACTAAATCCAATTCCCCATTGAAATCCGTAATCATAAAAACGATCGAAAATGGATCACCCATGTCCGCGCTGGATGAACTTTCCGCCGGAATGCGAGATTCGTTCGCCAATCCGGCTGTTAAAAAACTTTCGGATGAAGAGACGACATTTCTTGGTTACAAAGCTAGACGCTTTACCTATGAAGTAACCCGGAACAGTCAAACAACATATAATGAAGCGGTCGTTTTCGTTGCTGGACATACAGGATGGACAATTGCGGGTGTGGGGCTTGCCGACCAAAAAAGTGAAGTTAAGAAGATTTTTACTTTTTACCTAAAGAGCGACCGTTAGCATTACTTTGATTGCAGTGATTTTGCAAATTGACCCCATTTATTTGTGTTGCTAGGCTTTCCTTCCGTTCCAAACGGAATTTATGCGACATACCATTTCAGTTTTGGTCGAGAACAAGTTCGGCGTGCTCACGCGCGTGGCCGGCCTGTTCAGCGGCCGCGGCTACAACATTGACACGCTCAACGTCGGCCCGACCCAGGACCCCAAGACGTCGCGCATGACCATCGTCACCCACGGCGACGAGGCCACGCTGGAGCAGATCGTCAAGCAGCTCAACAAGCTGCCGGACGTCATCAAGGTGCAGGATTTCCGCGAGGGCGAATACGTGGACCGCGAGCTGGTGCTCGTCAAGGTGGCAGTGGATTCCAAGTCGCGCGCCGAGGTCATGCAGATCACGGACATTTTCCGCGCCAAAATTGTGGATGTGCAGCCCAAGGGCCTCGCCATCGAAATCACCGGCGCCGAAAGCAAGGTGGAGAAATTCATCAGCCTGATGGATTCGTTCGGCGTGCAGGAAATCACGCGCACCGGCAAGGTTGCATTGCCAAGAAAATAGTTTCAAGTTAAGCAAACACTCAACTTTCAACCATCAACTCTCAACTCAAAAACATTATGGCAATTATTGATTTCGGCGGAACAAAGGAAAAAGTCATCACGCGGAAGGAGTTCCCGATGGCCCGGGCGCGCAAGGTGCTCAAGAACGAGACCATCGCCATCATCGGCTACGGCGTGCAGGGACCGGCCCAGGGACTGAATCTGCGCGACAACGGCTTCAACGTCATCGTCGGCCAGGCCAAGGCGTTCAAGCGCGACTGGGACCGCGCCGTGGCGGACGGCTGGAAACCCGGCAAGACCTTGTTCGACATCGAGGAGGCGGTGCAAAAGGGCACCATCATCCAGATGCTCGTTTCGGACGCCGCCCAGCGCACCATCTGGCCGGTCGTGAAGAAAAATCTCAAGCCCGGCGCCGCGCTTTATTTCTCGCATGGCTTTTCCATCGCCTACAAAAAACAGACCGGCGTCATCCCGCCAAAGAACGTGGACGTGATCATGGTCGCGCCGAAGGGTTCCGGCCTGAATGTCCGCCGCAATTTCCTTACCGGCGCGGGCATCAATTCCAGTTTCGCGGTCGAGCAGGACGCCACCGGCCACGCCGAGGAGCGTTGCCTCGCCATCGGCATCGGCATTGGCTCCGGCTATCTGTTCCCCACCACGTTCCAGCATGAAGTGTTCAGCGACCTCACCGGTGAACGCGGTGTGTTGATGGGCGCGCTGGCCGGCATCATGGAGGCGCAATACGACGTGCTTCGTTCCCACGGCCACAGCCCGAGCGAAGCGTTCAATGAGACCGTCGAGGAACTGACCCAAAGCCTCATCCGGCTCGTGGATGAAAACGGCATGGATTGGATGTATTCGAATTGTTCGGCCACCGCCCAGCGCGGCGCGCTCGACTGGAAACCCAGGTTCAAGCAAGCCACTCTGCCGGTGTTCAAGGAACTTTACCAGCGCGTCAAAACCGGCAAGGAATGCGCCCGCGTGCTTTCCGCCTGCGGCGCGCGCAACTACCAGGCGCAGTTGGCAAAGGAACTGGGTGAAATCCACAACTCCGAAATGTGGCGCGCCGGCGCAGCTTCCCGCGAGTTGCGTCCAAAGCAATCTGCCAAGGTCATCGCCAAAGGCACCAAGGGTATTTCAGGACGCACGGCAAACTAAAGCCGGTGCAAAGAATTCAAAGCCGCTGGAGCAATCCAGCGGCTTTCTCATTTTACAATTCAATCTAAGAATTCGCTATTAGCAGAGCGAGTTTCGCATCGTCCAACCGCTCCTTGGCAATTTTATATTTTGGATCAATCTTCAGGGCTTCCTGATAACACTTTATCGCTCCAGAATAATTTCTTTTACCGAGCAAGATTCCGCCCAAGTTAAAGTATGCTTCGTCCAAACAATCCCCAGAACATTTAAGCGCGCGACGATAATGGATCTCAGCCTGCTTAAGCAGGCCTCGTTGGAAAGCATTGCTGCCAAGAAAAATATGATAAGTCGTGCTTCGAGGTTTGTGATTTGAGGCTTTGCGATACCAAAACGCTGCGTGTTTGAAGTCACCTTTGGCTTTGAACAAATGTCCCATCTGCACGTATGCAATTGCCACAACTTTTTGTGGAAGCAATTTGATTGCCTGCCGAATTGCTTTTTCTGCCTCTCCATATCGGGCAAGGTCAATCTGTGCCATCGCATACCACAACCGGGCAAACCCGTCTTTCGAGAATTTGCGCTCATGCTTTTTACAGAGTTCGACAACAACCGCAGTTTGCCCCCTATCGTGTGCCAAGGTTATTTGATCAAGGCTTTCTTTGGAATTATCCATAATCATCCCCCCAAAGTTGTTGGATCGCCCACGTCGCCTTTGTTGAAATCCACGTAGGCCTCCGTCAAATCGGCGGCGTAAATCACCGCGCCGGCCCGGCCAAGATTCAGGTTGATGTGCAAATCAAACTCCTTCGGCGCGCTCATTGTTTTCATTTTTCCAAGACCGGCGTGAAATAGTGGATGCGCGCGTGGCGGTAGCCTTTGAGTTTCGTGTCAGTGGTCAGCAGCGTGAGTTTGTGGACGCGCGCGGTGGCCACGATGAGTTCGTCGCCTGGATCATTCACGGGAAAATCAGGCAGCCGGGTTGATTCCACAATGATTTCCGGCGTCAGCGGCAGCAGATGAACATTTTGGGGCAGGGATTCTTTTATCCAGGCCGATAAATCCATTGGCAACGGAAGTTTCCCTTTTTGGTGTTTTTTGGCGGCCTCCCACAGGCTGTAAATGGACAGGCCGAGCGAGAGTCCGGGATTTTCCAAAATTTCCCGGACTTCGCGCGGCAAGGTTTGAATGTAGAGCGCGCCGCGAAGCCAGATATTGGTGTCGAGCAGGTAGTCCATTAGTCAGCGTTCCAAGTGACCGGCGGTGGTTCGTCAATATCATCGGGCAACGGATACGGGCTGGGCGTGCAACCGGCCAATACCTTTGGTTTGCCACTGGGCTTGGGCACGAGGTCGGCCACATGCTTGCCGCGCTTGATGATTTCAATGGTCTCGCCTTTGTCCAGCCACTTGGAAAGCCGGGCAAAGTCGTTTCGCAAATCGCGGATGGTCGCTGTCTTCATGGTGATACATTTGTATCACGAATGAGAAATGTCAACCCCCAAGTGTCGTCGGATCGCCCACATCGCCCTTGTTGAAATCCACGTATTCCTCCGTCAAATCGGCGGCGTAAATCACCGCGCCAGCAGCGCCGAGGTTCAGGTTGATGTGCAAATCAAACTCTTTCGGCGCAACGGCGGCACACAGTTGCTTGAACGTTGCCTTGGTCGGCTGGCCGCGTTGCAGGCTCCACAAAATTTTTTTGCTGCCAGCCGTGCTGTAACCGATGTCCACCTTTTCCTCGATGATTTTCGCCGGCGAATAACCGAGCGCGTCAATGATGCGGCCCCAGTTCGGGTCGCCGCCATGCCAGCTTGTCTTCACCAGCGGACTGTTGGCCACCGCGCGCGCTGCGGCATCGGCATCCGCAACCGTTTTCGCACCATTCACGCGCACCGTCACGACGCGATGAACGCCCTCGCCGTCGCGCACAATCATTTTGGCCAGCTCTAGACAGACATGGTTCAAAGCGGACTGAAAAATTCCGAAGCCGTGTAGGAGCCGACGTGAGGAGGCTCTAACTTTCTTTGGCGAAGTGAGACTCGTTACCTCGTCTCCTACAATTAGCGAATTCCCCGCCAGCCCATTCGCCAAAACCAGCACCGTGTCGTTCGTGCTCATGTCGCCGTCCACAGTGATGCGATTGAAGCTCTGCGCGACGGCTCCCTGCAAAGCAGCCTGCAAGGTTTTCGCTTCAATCGCCGCATCGGTGGTAATGAAACAAAGCATCGTCGCGTGCAGCGTAGCTGGCCGTGCTCCGGTGGCGCTCATGCCGGGCTGAATCATGCCCGCGCCTTTGCACATGCCGCCGATGCGGACGGTTTTACCATTTAGTTTGAATTCAACCGCGATTTGCTTGGGCCGCGTGTCGCTGGTCATGATGGCTTCGACGGCATGGGCCGCGTGCTGCGATGAATTGCCAAGAAGTCTTGCCGCTTCCGAAATTCCGCGCTTCACGTTCGCCATCGGCAGCGTAACCCCGATGCGCCCGGTGGAAGCAACCAAGACGCGTTCGGCGGGCAACCCGTAGCTGCGTTCGTCAGAACGCGGCCGATCTTTTCGCGAAGAAGATGGCCGCGAACTCATGTTCGCAGCTACGGCAAAGGCAGCGATACGCGTCATTTCGCGCGCGTCTCGCAAGCCCTGTTTGCCGGTGCAGGCGTTGGCGTTGCCGGAATTGACGACGATGGCCTGGGCGGTTCCTTGCTTGACGCGCTCAACACAAACTTTCACCGGCGCGGCACAAACTTGATTCGTCGTGAACATGCCGGCAACCGTTGCCGGCACTTCGGACACAATCAGCGCGAGGTCGCGCTTCCGGCCCTTGTCCGAGCCTTTGCCGGTGCCGAGGCGTTTGATGTCGCAAAACACGCCACTGGCGAGAAAGCCGCGCGGGGCAATGATGGAGCCTGAAATTTCTTTAAACGTTCTTTTCATGATTGGCGTGGTGTGAAAAAGGTGTTTCAACGGGCACGGGCAGGCTTGCCCCATTGGCGGTCGGCGAAATCCATGAACATCTTCCAGTCAGCCGGTGTCATGGAATGTCCCCCGGCCCGGATGTAATAGCCGAGGCGGTCTCCGGCCAGTTGGCCCGGCGCCGGCATGGGCTGCACAGCCAACCCGTCAACGCCGAGCAGGCGGTAGACCGGAGCGGCCGCCTGCAACACGTCGAACTGGCCGGCCGGATTCGCCCACTGATCCGCCTGACCGTTGGAGAACAGGACCGCCCGCGGCGCGCACAAGGCGACCAGGCAATTCTGGTCGAAGGGCAGCCGTTCCGGGCAATCGTTGAACTGCTTGAATTCGGCATTGAACCAGTGGGGGAAGACGCGGTTGATGTCGCGGAGCTGCTCCCCGGTCTTGCCGCGGCTGGGGGCGCTGCCGCCACACCCGGCCTGGTGCACCACGACGAGGGCAATGCGGTCGTCGAACGCCGCCGCCAGCAGCGCCGTCTTGCCGTTGCGCGAATGGCCCAACGCGGCAATGTGGCGCGGATCCACGTCCGGATCCGACTCCAGGTAATCCACGCAACGCTGGAAGCCCCAAGCCCACGCGGCGAGGGTGCCCCGATCCGCGGGCCGGTTCCGCGCCGGGTCGCCGCCAGCGAGCCACTGGTAAAGGCCGTCGCTGATGTCGGGCCGGTCCGAATCAATGTCGCAACTGCAGAACGTGGCGAGGCCGTACCCGCGTTCAACGATGTCGGCAAGCGGCCATTCGTCCTCCGGCCAGTCAGCCGCGCCGGCCGATCGCGCCGCCTCCGTAGCGACGTTGTTCGAGCACCCCTTGCACAGCGAGGTCAGCCAGCCGCGCGCCAGCGGCACGCGCGGATCGGCCGTCAGCGATTGGTTGCCGCAAAAGTTCAGCCCGAGAAAAACCGGCACCCGGCCCGGACGATGATTCGGCAGCACCAGCATCAGATCGATTTGCGGCGCGCCGTTCGATCCGGTTTCCAGCGTGATCAGCCGGAGCGTCGCCTTGCCGCCGGCAAAATCACCGTATTCGGCCGCCACCCTGGCCCGTATCCGCACGGGCTTGGGTGGCAACGTGCCGTACATGTAGTGTTGGAAGAGGGCCATCAGTTCCGGCCGGCGCTGGTCGAACCACTGCCCGGGCGAGTTTACCCGGCGGCCGTCGAGCATGACGAGGGGATCCGGCAATGCGTCGCACGGCGGCAACGCGGCCAGGGCCGGAAACGACCGGGGCCCAGGCGTCGTCGAGCAGCCAAACGACAGCAACACACTCAGCGTCGCGACCGAAAGCATGACCCACGCGGTATTCATTGTCGGGCGGATGATAGGCGAGCCGACGCGTTTGGCAAAGCCCCGGATGAGGCGGTAGGAGCTCAATTGGGCGGGACGAGACTCCGGACCTGTCCCACCGCATGGGTTACACATTGACGCAGACCTTCACCGGGGCGGAGCACACCCGGTTGGTCGTGAACATCCCGGTGACCGCGGCCAGCGCCTCGGAGACGACGGGCGCGAGGTTGCGCTTCCTGCCCTTGCCGGTGCCAAGGCGTTTGATGTCGCAATAAAGCCCGGCGGCACGAAAGTCTTGGGGAGCAACGATGGAAGCTTCAACGGGTTCAATTTTCGATTTCCCGCTCAACTCACAACACGGTTTCATCAATTTCAATCTGGCCGCGCAGGTAAAGCACGGCTTTGCCGCCGATTCGGACGCGGTCTCCCATTTGTTCGCAGAAAAGTTCTCCGCCACGCCTTGAAATCTGACGGGCAAAAAGCTTTGTCTTTCCGAGCCGTTGCGACCAGTACGGAATCAGGGTGCAGTGCGCCGAGCCGGTGACAGGATCTTCGGCAATGCCGGCAGCCGGCGCGAAGAAGCGCGAAACGAAGTCGCAATCGGTGCCGGGAGCGGTGGCGATAATCCCCAGAACATCGAGCGTTCGCAACGCCTCGAAATCAGGCTGCAACGAACGCACATCAGCTTCCGTTGCGAATACTGCGAGGTAGTCGCGTGATTTCAGCACTTCGACTGGTTTTTTGCCCAGTCCACGGGCTAACGCTTCCGGCACCGCGCAAGGCGCAGGCGGACGCGAGGGAAAATCCATTTCAAACACATCCCCTTTGCGGGTGACCGCCAGTTCTCCGCTGCGCGAGTGGAAGCGGATGCATTCGCCCGAGGACTTTCCCTCGTTGAACAACACAAACGCGGATGCCAGCGTGGGATGGCCGGCAAGATCAATTTCAAGAGCCGGCGTGAACCAGCGCAGATCAAAGTCCGGACCGCGCGGCATAATGAAGGCGGTTTCGGAAAAATTGTTCTCGGCGGCAATGTCCTGCATCACCGCATCCGGCAACCATTGATCCAGCAGACAAACGCCCGCCGGATTTCCGCCAAACAGTTTGCTGGAAAAGGCATCCACTTCAAAATAGGGGATTTTCATTTTTGCTCTGAATTGGGTGCAAATGTTCAAACCTTAACCGCGTCAATTTCCAGCCGCATCATGCGGACGTGGACGCGCCCGTCCGCGTCAGGCGGATGTTTGGCGACGTAGCGGTCTGTGACGACGCCGATGAATTCCTCACGCAAATTTTCCGGCACCCGCTGTGTGTAGGGCAGCCAGGTCGAGCGCAGCCACGCGGCAAAACCGGCGCGTCCTTCGTAAACCGCATCCTTGGGCGACAGCCTGACGCTGTGCGTTTTGAAGCCAAACCGCGGCAGCCACTTTTCGTAATCCGCCGGGCTGTAAAGAAAATACGGCTTCTCCGTCCTTCGGAAAAATTCACGCCAGCGTTTGAGCCGCATTTCGGGGCGCAACACGAGAAAAACATCGTGCGCGTTGCCTTTGCCGCCGCAGGAAACGATGAGACGCCCGCCCGAACGCAAAACCGAGGCGGCACCCCGCAAAAATGCCCGATGATCGTCCACCCAATGCAACGCCGCGTTGGAAAAAACGATGTCGAACTTTTCATCGGGTTGGATTTGAACACAACTCGACACGCGTCCTGGCGCGGAATCAACTCCCTCGCCCCGCCCAAGCGGGGAGAGGGTGGCCGAAGGCCGGGAGAGGAGGTTTGTATTTGAAACCACCAGCCTCCTCACGCCGGCCCTCTCCTCCTTTTGGGGAGGAGAGGGAGAAGAAAAATTGGCGGCTTTGATTTCACGCGCATCCATGACCTGAAATTCCAGATTGGGAACCTTGCCCCGCGGAAAGGTCTGGCGGGCGAATTCAATCATCGGCGCCGAGGCATCAACGCCGGCGACCGAACCGCGCGGCACAGCCCACGCAATTTCCGCCGTCACCTTGCCGTCGCCACAGCCGACATCGAGAATATGCTCGTCCCCGCGCAGATGGAGCTGCGCGATGAGTTCGCGCGCCCAGGTTTGTTGCACGGCGGAATTCGCGGCGTAATCAGCCGCGTTCCACGCCACTTTTTTGTTTTTCTTTGCGCGAGATGAGGGCACGAAGCTCTGTTCCTTGCGTGTCAGTTCAGTCAGAGCCTCCTGACGTCGGCTCCTACCGTAAAATCAAACCAATCCCGCCGTTTCCGGAAAACCGCAGACCAGATTCATGCTCTGGATGGCCTGGCCGCTCGCGCCCTTGATCAGATTGTCCTCGGCGCTCATCACGATGAGCCGGCCCGTGCGCGAGTCGAGCCGCCACGCGATTTCGATGACGTTGGTGCCGGCGACATTTTTGGTGTCGGGCAACGCCCTGCCTTCGAGCAAACGCACGAAAGGCTCGCCGCCGTAAGCTTCCGCGTAACACGCCAAAATCCTTTCGTTCAGCGCACTCATTTCCGCCGCAGTGGAAAAGGGTTTTTCCGGCGTGAGATAGAGCGTCGTCAAAATGCCCCGGTTCACCGGGATCAAATGCGGCGTGAACTGGATGGTGACCTTGGTTCCGGCGGCGAGTGAAAGTTGTTCTTCGATTTCCGACAAATGCCGGTGCTTGGGCACGCTGTAAGCCCGCACGCTTTCGTTGCATTCGCAAAACAGGTAATCCAACTCGGCCTTGCGGCCCGCGCCGCTCACGCCGCTCAATGAGTCGGCGATGATGCCGGCCGGCTTGATCAACTCCGCTTGCAGCAACGGCATCGCCGGCAGCAGAATGCTCGTCGGGTAACAGCCCGGTGAGGCAATGAGCAACGCTTTCTTGATTTCCTCGCGGTAGATTTCCGGCAAACCATAAACCGATTTCCCCAGCAAATCCGGCGCGGGATGGTCGTGCGCGTAAAATTCCCGATAAACCTCGGCGCTCTTGAGCCGGAAATCGGCGCTGAGGTCAATCACGATGCAGCCCGCATTGAGCAACGGCAAGGCATATTCGGCGGCGACGCCATGCGGCAACGCGAGAAACACCACCGCCGTCTGCTTCGCGAGCAACTCGGCGTTCGGCTCGGTGAAATGCAACGTTTTTGACTGCGAATGGCTCGCAAATTTGGGGAACACCTGCGCGAGCGTTTGCCCGGCGTTCTGGCGCGAGGTCACGGCCACCAACTCCACGTGGGGATGGTTCAGCAGCAACCGGACGAGTTCCTCGCCGGAATAACCGGACGCGCCGATGATGGCGACTCTTTTTAAGTTCATTCTGCCTTTCTATTTAACTCAAAAACGCAAAAACACAGAGAAAAAAATCAACTGCATGATTCGCGCCCCTCGCCCCATCCCTCTCCCCGCCCGGCGGGGAGAGGTGTCCGTCAGGACGGGTGAGGGGATGGTTCCCGGTGTTCGTGTTTCGTTTTCAAATAAAAAACCCCGCCGGCTTGAACCAGCGGGGCTTGGAAATTTCCAGTGCGATCAACGCTTCGAGAATTGGAAACGTTTGCGCGCACCCGGCTGGCCGTATTTCTTGCGCTCTTTCATGCGCGAATCGCGCGTCAACAAGCCTTCGGCCTTCAATGCGCCCCGCAGGGTCGCGTCAAATTGCAGCAAGGCGCGGGCGATGCCATGCCGCACCGCGCCGGCCTGGCCGTTCGGCCCGCCGCCGCTGACGTTGATGCGCGCGTCGAACTTTTCCGCCGTGCCGGTGACGGTCAGCGGTTGCGTCGCGGTCACCCGCTGCGTTTCGAGCGTGAAATAATTTTCAAACTGGCGTCCGTTGACGGTGATTTTGCCATTGCCGGACGCGAGCCGGACCCGCGCGATGGCGGTCTTGCGCCGTCCCGTGCCGAGGTATTCGGGAATTTTGGTTTCAGCCATCTGTCAGTTGAGGTTGAGGGTTGGGAGAATCAGGCCGCGGCTTTGAGCGGTTCGGGCTTTTGGGCGGCGTGCGGATGTTTCGGGCCCTTGAAAACTTTCAGCTTGGTCAGCAACTGGCTGCCGAGCCGGTTTTTCGGAATCATGCCTTTGACCGCGTGCAGGATGAGTTTTTCCGGGTGCTTGGCGCGCAATTGGGCAACGGTGGTGTATTTCTCGCCGCCCTTCCAGCCGGAATAGCTCATGTAGGCCTTGGCGGTTTCCTTCTTGCCGGTGAGCCGGACCTTTTCGGCGTTGATGACAACGACAAAATCGCCGGCATCGAGGTGGGGCGTGAAGACGGGCTTGTTTTTGCCACGTAAAATGTCGGCAACCTGCACGGCCAGCCGGCCAAGCACGGCGCCATCGGCGTCAATCACGTGCCATTTCCGCTGGTCCAAATTCACTTTGGGCAAATATGTTTTCATCTAAAACCTGAGCAAAGGAGCAGAAAAAATATCAAACTTTCGGACGAAGTCAACAGGACATTTCGGCCTGATTTATCCGCGGGCGCATCCGCGCATTGCCCCCGTTTGGAGTTCCGCCTTCAGGCGGCTCGGGGCATTCACCACCTTTTGCCGCGTAAACGCGGAACTCCGAACGAAACGCCCGCTTGCTTCGGGGGTAGTGTGCGGATGCACCCTTAATTCGCCTGAAACGCTCTTTACCCGCGGACCTTGCCTCATTGATTTTCATAAAGCCGCCGCACTTTTTATCAATTTACCTTCCCAGCACCTCGCCCGCTATGGTTGTGGCGTGAAAATAAACCGGAATCAACGCCGTTTCGCCCATTGCGCTGTTGTCAGGCAAGCCTGGCCATTCCTGCTTGCCAAGACCTCGCACCGGGGCGCAAACTGCGTTCAACCAAGTCGTTCCGCCCGCAGAAAGGAAATTTTATGGAAATGATACCTGTCGTCGTCTTGGTGGTTCTCGGTGTTCCCATCGTTCTGGCCGTCTGGCTGATTGTGCGCGCCGTTCAGGCCAGGGGGCACATCGAGGAACTTTCCTTTCGTCTCAGCGAATTGGAAGCGGAAGTCATCCGGCTGAAACAGGAACCGGCAAAACCGTCCGAACCGGCCCCAAAACCGATGCCCGCACCGGTCGCCGCGACGATAAAAGTTGCCGAAGTGCCACCGATTCCGCCGGTACCCAAACCAGTCGCCGCACCCAAGCCCGTTGTTCCGCCACAACCGCCGCTCATCGTTGCGCCGCTGCCCGTATCCGCAGCGCCCACGCCGCCAAGGCCGGCGGCGGCGGCTCCGCGCCCAACCGCTCCGGCCATCAATTGGGAACAGTTCATGGGCGTGAAGCTGTTCGCGTGGATTGGCGGACTGGCGTTGTTCCTCGGCGTGGCGTTCTTCGTCAAGTACTCCTTTGACAACAACCTTGTCCCGCCCGAATTGCGTGTGGCGCTTGGTTTTCTTGCCGGCCTCGGCTTGCTGGTCGGCGGCGTGGTGATGTCGCGGAAAAATTATCCCGCTCTTTCGCAAACGTTGTGCGCGACGGGCGTGGTGATTCTTTATGCCGTCACGTTCGCATGTCATTCGATTTACAAGTTTCAGTTCTTTGACGTGATTCCCACTTTCCTGCTGATGGCGCTCATCACCACGGCAGCGTTCCTGCTCGCCGCGCGCCTCGATGCCATGGTCGTTGCCATTCTCGGCATGTTGGGCGGTTTCCTCACGCCCATCCTGCTTTCCACCGGCCAGGACAATCCATTGGGCCTGTTCGGTTACATCGCCATCCTCGACGCCGGCCTCATCGTGGTGGCGCTGAACCGACGCTGGCATTTCCTGACCGCGCTGGCCGCCGCCGGGACCGCGTTCATGCAAATCGGCTGGGCGGGGAAATTTTTCGAGACGGGAAAATATTTTGAAGGCGACAAAATCCTGATCGCGCTGGCCGTCCTGCTCGGATTCAACGTGCTGTATCTCGCGTCGGCCGGGTGGTCAAAAATTCGTGGACTGACAAACAAATGGCTTTCGGGTTCGACCTTTGGACTGGTTGCCGTTGCCTTTGTCTTTACCGCATGGTTCCTGACCTTTGCCCCCCTTGCCCAACGACCGTGGCTGATGTTTGGTTTTGTCTTCCTGATTGACCTGATCGTCACCACCCTCGTCCTGCTCGATGATGAAATTGCCCCCGCCCAACCCATCGCCGGCCTCGCGGTCTTTGGGTTGCTCGCCGCGTGGACGGCCAAATCCCTGAATAACGATCTGTTGAACGCGGCCCTGGTGTTCTATTTCATTTTCGCTGTCGTTCATTCGGTTTTTCCCGTGTTGCTGCAACGCCGGCGCGGCGTCAACACCGTCATGTGGGGCAGCCAGATTTTCCCACCCTTGGCGCTGGTGCTGGTGCTCATCCCGATCTTCAAGCTGGCGGAACTCTCGTTTATCGTCTGGCCGTTTGTGCTGCTGGTGGACGTGCTGGCCATCGGCCTGGCCGTGGTGATGGCCTCGCTCTTGCCGGTGCTGGCCGTGATGGTGCTGACCCTCGCTGCCACCGGGGCATTGATTTTCAAAATCCCCGCGGAACTTACCGGGTTGCCCACGTCCTTTTTCCTGCTCGGCGCGTTTGCGGTTTTCTTCGTCGCCGTCAGCGTCTGGGCGGTGCGCAAATTGAAACCCGATTTGCTCACCAAAGCCATCCCGCTCAACGAGGATTCCCTGCAGCCGGAAAACCTGGCTGCGCTCCTGCCGGCGTGCTCGGCCATCCTCCCGTTTTTGCTGCTCATCATGGCCACGCTACGGTTGCCGCTGGCAAATCCGTCGCCGGTCTTCGGCCTCGCCCTGCTCCTCGTGGTGCTGCTGCTGGGGGTGACGAAGATGTTTTCGCAGGACTGGCTGCCCGCCATCGGGCTGGCCTGCGTCGCAGCGCTGGAATGCGCCTGGCATTTCAACCGGTTTGACCCGGCGAATCTCAACGTGTCGCCGACCCTGCCGCTGACGTGGTATCTTGTGTTCTTCGCCGTGTTTGCGCTGTTCCCATTCCTGTTCCTGAAAAAGTTTGGTGACCGGGTTGTCCCGTGGGCCACCGCCGCCATCGCCGGCCTGCCCCAGTTTTTCCTCATCCATAGGCTCGTAACCGTGGCGTATCCGAATCAAGTCATGGGTTTATTGCCGGCGGCATTTGCCATACCGCCGCTGTTGAGCCTGATCGTGGTATTGAAGAAAATTCCGGCGGCGAGCCCGGCGCGAATGACGCAACTGGCCTGGTTCGGCGGCGTGGCGCTTTTTTTTATCACGCTCATTTTCCCGATCCAATTTGACCGCCAATGGATCACCATCGGCTGGGCGTTGGAAGGCGCGGCGTTGCTGTGGCTGTTCCATCGCGTGCCGCATCCGGGCCTGCGGCTGGTGGGTGCCGGGTTGCTGGTCGCCGCGTTCGTCCGGCTCGCGTTCAATCCCGCCGTGCTCGAATACCATGCGCGCAGCATCACGCCGATTTTGAACTGGTATCTCTACGCCTACGGCATTGTGACGGTGTGCCTGTTCGTCGGCGCACGGCTGCTCGCGCCGCCACGAAATCTGATTTTGCAATCCAACGCGCCGCCCATTCTTGCCGGTTTGGGCACGGTGCTGGCCTTTCTGCTGCTGAATATTGAAATTGCGGATTACTTCAGCGCACCCGGCTCGACGCTGACGTTCCAATTCAGCGGCAATTTCGCGCGCGACATGACCTATTCCATCGCCTGGGGGTTGTTCGCACTGGTGCTGCTCGTCATCGGCATTCTCCGGAAAATACCGGCGGCGCGGTACAGCGCCATCGGCTTGTTGAGTGTGACGTTGCTCAAACTTTTCTTCCATGACCTCGCCCGGATCGGCCAGCTTTATCGTGTTGGCGCGCTCATCGGCGTGGCGGTGATCGCCATGCTGGCGTCGTTTGCCTATCAACGCTTCTACGCCACAACCACGAAACAACCGGAGGCCAAAGATGAAACAACGAAATAAAATGATGACACCCGTTGTCGCGAAAGCGTCTTGGACTGCGCCAGCCCTTCCGCCTTTGCGGCGCGCCATAGCGCCGCTCCGGCGCGACGGCGGCTGGCGCTTTGGCAGGAGTGCGCTGCTGGACCTGCGGGCGAAAAGCGGCAGAGGGCTGCCGCACTCCAAAACCTGGCGGTGTGACGGCAGGTTTTCTTGCAAGCCTCTCGTTGTCATTTTCATCTTGCTTGCCGCACTTTCACTCAGCGCCGCCGGCCTGCCCGCCGACTGGCAGCACGAACAGCCGTTCAATGTGGCCGCCTCCGGACTGGTGAAACTGAATCTGCCGGTCGAAACGCTCGATGCCGCGCGCCCCGCGCTCGAAGACCTGCGGCTCTACGACGACGCGGGCAACGAAGTGCCTTATTTGATCGAACGCCCGGTCCCGATGGTGAAGGTCGTTCAAAACGTAAAATCATTCCATATTTCATTGACCCTGAGCAACACGGCCATTGTCCTGGAAACCGGACTGACCCAGCCGCTCGATGATGTCACGCTGGAAACCCCGGCGCGGAGTTTCCTCAAACCGGTGCGCATCGAGGGTTCCACCGACCTCAAACGCTGGCAGCCCCTCGAGCAGGGACAACCGATTTTCCGGCAGCCGGACGGCGTGAACCGGCTTCATGTTTCCTTCCCCGCCGGCACGTGGCCGTGGCTGCGGTTGACGGTGGACGACCAGCGAACGCCGCCGATCCCCTTCACCGGCGCGCATATCCGCGTGGCCGTGACCGAACCGGCCCCGACCGGATGGATGCCGGTGACCATTGCCGAACGCGACGAAAACCCGGGAGAGACGCGATTGGCATTGAATCTCGGGGCGGCGAATTTGAGTCTCACCGCCGTCCAAATTGAAACCGCCGAGCCGCTTTTCACACGGCACGTGACGTTTGCGGTGCCGCAGGTTTCGGAAGACACCATTCACGAGCAAACCATCGGCCAGGGTGTGATCTATCGCGTCGCCGTCGAAGGCCAACCTGCGGCGGAAAGCCTTTTGGCACCCTTCGAAAGTCAGGTCCGTTCGCGGGAATTGCTCTTGTTCATTCACAATCAGGACAGCCCGCCGCTGCCCATCACGGCAGTGCGTGTGGAACGGCGCCCGGTTTATCTCGTGTTCCTCGCGCGACAGGCGGGCACCTATCATCTGCTGACCGGTAACGGCCAATGCGCCGCGCCGCGCTACGATCTGGCCGCGCTGGACATGAACCTCAAATCCGTGGCGGTCGCACCGATCAAGCTCCCGCCGCCAGCGAACAACCCGGATTATCGTTCGCCGGAAGTGCTGCCCGGCATCGAGGCAACCGGTGCGGCGCTCGACGTAACGGCGTGGAAATTCCGCCAGCCGGTGAAAATCACCCGCGACGGCGCGCAGCAATTGGAGCTTGAGCCGAATGTGCTCGCGCACGCGCAACCGGGCTTTCAGGACTTGCGGCTTTTGCACGGCAGCAACCAGGTGCCTTACATCCTCGAACACACCTCCATCAGCCGTTCGCTGGCGCCGACGGTGACCGCCACCAACGATACGAAAGACCCCAAACTCAGCCGCTGGATCATCAAGCTGCCGCAATCCCGTCTGCCCGTCACCCGCCTGAGTTGCGTCACCCAAACGGCGCTGTTCCAGCGCGAGGTGACGCTTTACGAGGAACTTGCCGACGAACGCGGCGAAAAATACCGGCACAATCTGGGCGGCGCGTCCTGGGTGCAAACCCCCGACCGCAAGAGCCAGGAATTTTTCCTGACCCTCGACAGCCCGCTCCAAAGCGACACGTTGTTTCTGGAAACGCACAATGGCGACAACCCGTCCGTTGAATTAGAAAAGTTTCAACTCTTTTATCCCGCGACGCGCGTTTTGTTCAAAGCCGGGTCGGACGACGAACTCTTCCTTTACTACGGCAATCCACGCGCAGACGCGCCGCGTTATGACCTCAGCCTGGTTGCCGGGCAATTGTTGTCGGCGGACAAAGCCATCGCCTCGCCCGGGGCCGAGCAGCAGCTCCGGAAATCGTCGTGGCGCGAGCATGAAATCCCCGGTACGGGTGGGGTGGTGTTCTGGGGAATTCTGGCGCTGGTGATTGTCGTGCTGCTGGTCATCATTTCCCGGCTGCTGCCGAAATCGCCGCCGCCGGCATAGTCGAAATCATGCCCGCCTAGCCCTGTTTGTCGGGAAAAGTCAGCAGCCGTGGAGAAATGACACTTTTCCAAAAGTGACGATCTCACATTAATTTCAGCACGAATTAAGATACTGTAAAAACAGGCATGAGGTGATGGCAGGTGACGTTTGCTTGACTTCCGGGAACGGGCACTTCATTAAACAGGCTCAAAACCAGTTGAAATTCTCCCCATGAATTTGTTTCGCCGAAAAAGCGTCACCGACCTGCAAGCGGAGGCGCTGACTGACACCAGTCTCCATCGCGCGCTGGGACCGCTCAACCTGGTCACGCTGGGAATCGGCTGCATTATCGGGACCGGTATCTTTGTCCTGACCGGCACGGCGGCCGCCCAAAACGCCGGACCGGCGGTGGTCATTTCTTTCATCCTGGCAGGCGTGGTCTCGGCGTTCGCAGCGCTGTGTTATTCTGAATTTGCCTCGCTGGTGCCCATGTCCGGCAGCGCCTACACGTATGGCTATGTCACGCTGGGCGAGCTGTTCGCCTGGATCATCGGCTGGGATCTGGCTTTGGAATACGCGGTGGGTGCCATTGCGGTGTCGGTGGGCTGGTCCGGCTACATGGTTTCGTTTCTCAGGGATTTTGGAATTCAAATTCCGCCGGAACTTTCCGCGGCCCGGGGCATCCATCTGGTTGAACTTCCCGCCGCCCTGGCCGCCGCCCTGAAAATTAAGGCGGGCTGGACGGTATTCGGCGGCGAACTGGCAAAGCAGATCCAGGCCGCAGGAACAGACCCGGCGAGCCTGCATCAAGTCACGGCGATTTTCAACCTGCCGGCTGTGATCATTGTCGCCATCGTGACCGTGCTGCTGGTCATCGGCATCGAGGAATCGGCGGGGTTCAACAACCTCATTGTTTTTCTCAAGATAGCGGTCGTGTTACTCTTCATCGTGGGCGCGGCCAAGGCCATCAATCCGGCCAACTGGCATCCCTTCATCCCGCCCAACGCCGGCAAATGGGGTGTTTTTGGCTGGTCGGGCGTCATGCGCGGCGCCAGCCTGGTCTTCTTCGCCTACATCGGATTCGACGCCGTCAGCACCGCCGCCCAAGAGGCCAAAAATCCCCGGCGCGATGTGCCCATTGGCATCATTGGCTCGCTGCTGATCTGCACCGTGCTTTACATTCTGGTTTCCGGCATTGCCACCGGGGTGGTGCCTTACCCGTTGCTGGACGTGCCCGAACCAATTGCGCTGGCGGCCGATCACGCGAACCTGGGCTGGATGGCGCGTCTCATCAAGCTGGGCGCCATCGCCGGCCTCTCCTCCGTAATCCTGGTGATGATGTTGGGACAGACGCGCGTGTTTTGGAGCATGTCGCGGGACGGGCTGTTGCCGCCGCTGATCAGCCGCGTTCATCCCCGCTTCAAAACGCCCTGGCTCATTACCATTGCCACCGGCGTGGTCGTGGCCTTTTTTGGTGCCGTCCTGCCGGTGCGGGACGCGGGCAACCTGTGCAACATCGGCACGCTGCTGGCTTTCATGATCGTCTCCATCGGCGTGCTCCTGTTGCGGGTGCGTGAGCCGGAATTGCAACGGAAGTTCAAGGTCCCGGCCGTTTGGTTTGTCGCTCCCATGGGCGCGCTTTCCGCCTTCGCGCTGATGCTGTGCCTGCCCCTGACAACTTGGGTGCGGCTGCTCGTGTGGTTTCTCATTGGCATCGTCATCTACTTTGCCTACGGACGCCGCCATTCAAAACTGCAGGCGCCGAAGGCCCCAACCACGCCGAATTGAGATTCGATTTACCGCACAAGATGGCCACGCAACTCGACACCACCACCAACTCCCTCTCCCCGCCCGAGCGGGGAGAGGGCTGGGGCGAGGGGATTTGAATTTAAATGCACCACCTCTCCCCGTCCCTCTCCCCCAACTTCGTTGGCGGAGAGGGAGAAAATTAGTGGCCGTGGCGAATTGCACCCCAGTTTCAGCCCTTCGGGGAAAAATTATTTGACAGCGGGCCGGTTTATACCTACCGTTCGGTAGGTTTATGTCCAAACATGGCCCCGAAACACGGCGGCAGATCCTCCGGGCGGCGCTCCGGCGCTTCGCCAACGGCGGTTATGCGGCCACGTCCGTCCAGCAAATCGTCGGCGACGCGAAGGTGTCCAAGCCGGCGTTGTATTATTATTTCCACGACAAGGCGGGCCTGTTCCAGGCGCTGGTCAGCGAGGCGCACGACGAACGGCTGCAGGTCGTGCAGCAGGCCGCGGCCCGCAAACCTGATATTCGCGGACAACTGATTGAAATTCTCGCAGCGCTGTTCGATTACTTTCACCAGAACCGCGAATTGACGCGCATCGCGTTCGCCACCGCCTTTGCCGCGCCGGGCGAAGTGCCGTCGGACCTGCGCTATCTCGATCAGTGTCAGCGCAATCTCAAATTCATGCGTTCGCTCATCAAACGCGCGCAGGCGGACGGCGAATTGAATGACCACTTTGATGCCCGGGACCTGGCCTATGGTTTTTACGGGCAGGCGCACCTTTATATTGCATCGCATTTGTTGATGCCGGATTATCGCCTGAACCGCCGGGCGGCGGAGCGCATCGTGGATTTGTTCCTGGCCGGCGCGGGTGCCAAAAAGAAGCGGCGGGCGTGAATTTCAAGGAGAATAAAAGCATGAAACTGGAACAATTTTTACCGGCCGGATGTTCCCCGCCCAAACGTTCCCCGGCAGGGCAAATACCCGCCACGAATTCCACCCCCGGAACCAAATCCAAGCCCGCTGCCGCGCCGGGGCGTTACTCCGCAAAAGGGACACGCCATCATGTGGACTTCTTTTGTACCGCCCCGGGGGCCAAGAGTGTGAGCCTCGTGGGCGATTTCAATAAGTGGGATATCGCAGCGACTCCGATGCGCCGGATGCCCGATGGTCGCTGGATGGCCAGCCTGGAGCTTCATCATGGCCATCATTCATACCTTTTCATTGTGGATGGCAAGCCCAGGCTCGACCCGAAAGCGAGCGGCATTGCCCGCAACAGCCGCAACGAGCGGGTCTCGCTTATCGCCGTCAGTTGACCATGAGCACCTTCAATCAACCGCAAACAACGACGAATCGAAGTCCAGCCGGAGAACCGTCGGTTTGGCTTCACGGCCCAAAGACCGTTGCCGTTGCGCAGAGACCTGTTAGAACCGGTTGCCGTTCTGTATCGGACGTAAGGCACACTTGGAGAACAGGCTGCCTTGAATCATCCGCAATTTTTAGCCAACAATTTATATGAAAAACCTATTTATTCTATGCCTTTTGATCGCGGTAAGTGGGGTGTCTTGCTCCCGCACACAAGCTCCGCCTCCCCTCGCGCCGGAAGTGGCGACGGTGACGGTAGCACGTCAGCAAGTCTTGCTGACCACCGAGTTGCCCGGTCGCACGTCTCCCTATCTCATTGCGGAAATCCGGCCCCAGGTCAACGGCCTTATTCAGAAACGGCTGTTCACGGAAGGGGCCGACGTCCAGGCCGGCCAGGAACTTTATCAGATTGATCCGGCCCCCTTTCAGGCGGCGCTCGACAATGCCCAGGCCAGTCTGCCGGCTCTCCGGTTGCGGGTTGACCGCTACAAAGAAGCACTGGTTGACAAAGCGGTCAGCCAGCAGGACTTCGATGATGCGGATGCTGCTTTAAAACAGACCGAAGCAGCAGTGGATACGGCCCGCATCAATCTGAATTACACCCATATTGTCTCGCCGATTTCCGGCCGCATCGGGGCTTCCACGGTAACGGATGGCGCCATTGTGACAGCGTACCAGCCCACGGTGCTGGCAACCATTCAGCAACTGGATCCCATTTATGTGGATGTGCCCCAATCCACCTCCGAAATGCTGCGATTGGAGCGCCTTTTTAACGAAGGACGGCTCAATCGTAACGGGACGAACGTAAACCAGGTGCAGCTCATCCTGGGAGATGGCACGAAGTATCCATTGGAAGGGACGCTGCAATTCCGCGACGTCTCGGTGGATCCGACCACCGCATCGGTGACCTTGCGGATGGTTTTCCCGAATCCGAACGGGGTTCTCCTGCCGGGCATGTTCGTCCGGGCGGTGGTAAAAGAAGGTGTCAACGACCAGGCCATTCTGATTCCCCAGCAAGCAGTGTCACGCGACACCAAGGGAAATCCCATGGCCTTGATCGTGAACGCCGCCGGTCAGGTTGAACAACGGTTGCTTGGTCTTGACCGGGCGATTGGCGACCAATGGCTCGTCTCCGCCGGCTTGGCGCCCGGTGACCGGGTGATTACGGAAGGCATGCTAAAGGTGCGGCCCGGCGCCGTGGTGAAAGCCGTGCCCTTTGATGACAGTCAGAAACAGCCGGGGAACACGGCCCAGCCGGCTTCAACCTCGAAATAACGGAGACGCGCCATGTTATCGAGATTTTTTCTGAAGCGGCCGGTCTTCGCCTGGGTCATTGCCATCATTTTGATGGTGGCGGGTTGTCTGGCGATCCACACCCTGCCGATTTCGCAGTATCCACCCATCGCTCCTCCCTCCATCGCCATCACCGCCGTTTATCCGGGAGCGTCGGCGGAAACGGTTGAAAACAGTGTGACGCAGGTCATCGAGCAGAAAATGACCGGCTTTGACAATATGCTGTACTTGTCGGCGACCAGTGATTCATCCGGTTCTTCCCGCATTGAGCTGACCTTTGCCCCCGGAACCGATCCGGACCTGGCTTGGGCCCAGGTGCAGAACAAGCTTCAACTCGCCATGGCGAGCCTGCCGGCGGTGGTGCAAAGTCAAGGAGTGCAGGTGAGCAAGTCCACGAAAAATTACCTGATTGTCGTGGGGCTGATCTCGGAAGACGGGAGCATGGATGGTAATGACTTGCGCGATTACGCCCAGTCCACCTTGGAAAAAGTTCTTTCGCGGGTGCCGGGAGTCGGGGAAGTGCAGGAATTCGGCAGCCAATATTCGATGCGCGTCTGGCTGAACCCCGACAAGCTGACCGAATATAACATGACGATTCAAGATGTGGTCACGGCGTTGCAAGCCTACAACGTGGAAGTGTCCGCCGGGCAGTTTGGCGGGGCTCCCGCAGTGAAAGGCCAGCGTTTGAATGCCTCCATCATTGTCCAGAGCATGCTTAAGACACCCGAGGAGTTTGCCGCGATCCCCATCCGCACCAACCCGGATGGATCCGTCGTGCGGGTGAAGGACGTGGGTCGGACGGAACTGGGGACGGAAACCTACGATGTCGAAGTCTTTCACAATGGCAGGCCCGCCGCCGGCATGGCCATCCGACAGGTCGCCGGCGCCAACGCCCTGGACACGGCCAACGCCATCCGGGCCAAGCTGAAAGAGATGAGCGCTTTTTTCCCTCCCGGCATGAAGGTCGTTTATCCCTATGACACCACGCCTTTCATCAGAGTGGCCATTGGCGAGGTGGTGAAAACTCTCATGGAAGCAATCCTGCTGGTTTTCCTGGTGATGTATCTTTTCATGGGCAACATGCGGGCCACCTTGATTCCGACCATCGCCGTGCCGGTAGTGCTTCTGGGAACCTTCGCGGTGTTGGGGCTGTGCGGGTTCTCCATCAACATGCTGACCATGTTCGCCATGGTGCTGGCCATCGGTCTGCTGGTGGACGACGCCATCGTGGTGGTGGAGAACGTGGAACGAATCATGAGCGAGGAAGGCCTTTCACCCCTGGAGGCCACGCGCAAGTCCATGGATCAGATCACCAGCGCGTTGATCGGCATCGGGTTGGTGCTCTCGGCGGTCTTTGGTCCCATGATGTTTTTCACCGGGTCCACGGGCGTCATCTACCGTCAATTCTCCATCACCATCATTGCCGCCATGCTGCTCTCGGTGGTGGTGGCCCTGGTGCTGACGCCGGTGCTGTGTGCCACGTTTCTGAAGCCGGTGGAAAAGGGACATGAAGCGGCCGAGGGGGGAGTCTGGTTCCTGCGTCCGTTCTTTCGGTGGTTTGACGGGGTTTTCTTCCAGACTCGAAACCGGTATCTGCAACTGGTCGGCCGGTTCCTCTCCCACAAGTTCCGCTATGTGGTTGTTTTTCTGGTGATCGTGGTGGCAATGGGATTCCTTTTTAAGCGGATGCCCACGGGCTATCTGCCGGATGAAGACCAGGGAATTCTGATGGTTCAGGCCATGCTCCCGGCAAATTCAACCCTGGAGCAGACCAAAAAAGTCATGGAGGGGGTTCAAAAATATTTCCTGGAAAACGAGAAAGACGCGGTGGAATCCTGCATGACGGTTTCCGGCATGAACTTCTCCGGCCAGGGGCAGAACGCCGGTCTCGCGTTCGCGAAGCTGAAAGATTGGAAACTCCGCGACCGGGCGGATTTGAAAGTCGGTCCGGTGGCCGGAAGGGCCATGATGGCATTTTCCAAGATCCGCAACGCGATGGTGTTTGCCTTCGCGCCGCCGGCGGTCATCGAACTGGGCCAAGCGAAGGGGTTTGATTTTCAGTTGCTGGACCGCGGCGGTTTGGGACACGCCGGATTGATGGCCGCCCGCAACCAACTCCTCGGCATGGCGGCACAGGACCCGGCATTGACGAAGGTCCGGCCCAACGGTCTGGAAGACACGCCCGAATACCGGGTTGACGTTGATTGGGACAAGGCCGGTGCGTTGGGGGTGCCCATCACCTCCATCCACAACACCATCTCGGCGGCCTTTGGCAGCGCGTATGTCAACGACTTCATTCAAGGCGGTCGGGTCAAAAGAGTGTATGTCCAGGCCGACGCTCCTTACCGTATGTTGCCCCAGGATTTGGACCGGCTCTACGTGCGCAACAACACGGGCAAGATGGTTCCCTTCTCTTCCTTTGCGTCCGGACATTGGACCTCCGGCTCTCCGAAGCTGGAGCGCTTCAACGGTTTTCCGTCCATAAACATCCTGGGTGAACCGGCACCGGGGAGAAGTTCCGGCGAGGCGATGCAGGCCATGGAAGGATTCGTGAAGAAGCTGCCGCAGGGACTCGGCTATGACTGGAACGGACTTTCCTATCAGGAGCGGCAGGCCGGTTCCCAGGCGGCACCCCTTTACGCCTTTTCCATTCTGGTGATCTTCCTGTGCCTGGCGGCCTTGTATGAGAGCTGGCCCATCCCCATCTCAATCCTGCTGGCCCTGCCTCTGGGCGTCATCGGCGGCATCCTCGGATCGTCTCTCCGGGGGTTGCCCAACGACGTCTATTTCCAGATCGGGCTGTTGACAACCCTTGGCCTGACCACCAAAAACGCCATTCTGATCGTCCAATTTGCCAAGGCGCGGGTGGAAGAAGAAGGGATGGGCCTGCTCGAAGCGACTCTGGAAGGGGCCAAATTGAGGTTCCGTCCCATCATCATGACCTCGCTGGCCTTCGGATTCGGGGTTCTGCCGCTGGCGTTTGCGAGCGGAGCGGGTGCCGGCGCGCAAAAGGCCATCGGCACCGCGGTGCTGGGCGGTGTGGTGACCTCCACCTTCCTGGTGACCCTGTTTGCGCCGCTCTTCTATGTGTTGATCGAGAAAACCCTTGGCAAACGCAACCGGCAACCAGCAGCCAAGACAACTCCATCTGGAAATCATTAAAATGAACAAGAACGTTTTCCTTTTATTGCTTGGCATTGCCATCGTCCCGGCCGGTTGCACGATGGCCCCGAAATACACCCGGCCCAAAGCCCCGGTCCCGGCCGAATGGCCGAACGGCGCCGCTTACGCCTCTCAACTCTCAACCAACAACTATCAACTCCCGGATTGGCAGGAATTCTTCTCCGACGAGAAGCTTCAACAAATCATCGGGATGGCCTTGACGAACAACCGCGACCTGCGGATTGCCGCCTTGAACGTGGAACAGTCCCGGGCCATGTACGGCATTCAACGAGCCGAACTGTTGCCCACGGTCAATGCCACCGGCAGCGCGACCAAACAACGGATTCCCGCCAATGTCGAAGGCTTCCCGGAACCGATGACGATCGAAAACTACGGGGTCAATCTTGGCGTTGCGTCCTGGGAGATCGACTTCTTCGGCCGTATTCGAAGCCTCAAGGATGAGGCCCTCCAGGAATATCTGGCCACGGATCAGGCCCGCCGCAGCGCGCAAATACTGCTAGTGTCCTCGGTCGCCCAAGCGTATCTGACCCTGGCTGCGGATCAGGAAAATCTCAAGCTGGCGGAGACCACGCTTGAGGCGCAGCGGAGCACCTATGACTTGATTAAACGGCGCTATGCCCTGGGTCTCGTGCCCGAATTGAATCTTCATCAGGCGGAAATGCAGATGGATGCCGCCTTGGGCGATGCCGCCCGCTACACCCAACTGGTGGCGCAGGACAAAAATGCCTTGAACCTGCTGCTTGGCGTTCCGGCGCCGGACGAACTCCTGCCCACCGAATTGAGCGGCGTCATCCCTCCGAAAGAAATTTCTCCCGGCCTGTCCTCCGAGGTGCTCCTGCGCCGGCCGGATGTGCTGCAGGCCGAGGATCTGCTCAAGGCGGCCAACGCCGACATCGGCGCAGTCCGGGCGGCATTCTTCCCGCAAATTTCCCTGACGGCCGCAATTGGAACTTCGAGCAGCGATCTCTCCGGACTCTTCAAGGCCGGCTCGGGCGCGTGGAGCTATGCACCGCAGATTGTGATGCCGATTTTCGATGCCCGCACCTGGTCGGCGCACAAGGCCGCCAAAGTGCAACGAGAAATCGCCGTGACCCAATACGAGAAGGCGATTCAGAACGCCTTCCGGGAAGTGGCCGACGCGCTGGCCACCCGCGGCACCGTGGACCAGCAGGTGGCGGCGCAACAATCCCTGGTCAATGCTGCCACCGAAACTCACCGCCTGTCCGTTTCCCGTTATGACAAGGGCATTGACAGTTATCTGACCGTCCTCGATGCGCAACGGTCACTGTATGCCGCGCAGCAGGGACTGGTCTCCCTCCGCCTGGCGAAGCTCGCCAACCAGGTGCGGCTTTACGCCGTGTTGGGCGGCGGCTGGCGGGAATACTCGCCGCAACAACATTAACGTCCTGTTTTAATTGAGAAGACATTGAAGTTATGAATGAAAACAATCCACCCCCCGCTCCGGCGGCAAACGGCACAAAACTGGCCAAATTAAATTCACCGCTGTTCATCTGGCCTACCACCGTCGCGCTCGCCGTGCTGCTGTTTTTCGGCCTGGGTTATTTCTTTGACGTGCTGACGCACGAATCCACCGACGACGCGTTCATCGCCGCGCACGTGGTTTCCATCGCGCCGCGAATTTCCGGACAGGTTGCCGCCGTTCACGTCCTCGACAATGAAATGGTCCGTTCCAACGAATTGCTGGTGGAAATTGATCCGTCGAGTTACTCAATCACCGTCGCGCAAAAGGAGGCTTCCGCCGAGGCGCAATCAGCCAATTATAAGGCATTTCTGGCTGGTTACGAGTTGATGCGCACCAAGGTGACCACCGCCGAAGCCACCGTCAGGCAATCGCAGGCCGATGCCGACGCCGCCGAGGCGACCGCGAAATGGGCGCAGATGGATTTTGACCGCGCGCAGGATTTGCGGAAACAAAACACCGTTTCGCAGCGCGAACTCGATGCCGCGCAAACGGCAAATCTCAAGGCGCAGGCAGATTTGAACTCTGCCAGACAAAAGGTTGCTGTGGATGATTCGAAGGTGGACGAGGCCAGGGCAACCCTGGCGGCGACCGGAGCCGCCATTACAATGGCCCTGGCCCAGTGGCAGGCGGCGCAGACGAATATCGCAGCGGCGCAACTGGACCTTTCTTACACCAAAGTTTTCGCGCTGTGCGACGGGCGCGTGACACGCAAGGCCGTCGAGCCGGGTAATTACGTTCAGGTGGGCCAGCAATTGATGTCCATCGTGCCGGCGGACATCTGGGTCGTGGCGAACTTTAAGGAATCGCAGTTGAAAAAAATGAAGCCCGGCCAGCCGGCGCTCGTGGAGATTGACGCGCTCGGCAAATCGCTGCGCGCGCACGTGGACAGCATTCAGGCTGGCAGCGGCGCGGCATTCAGCCTGTTGCCGCCGGAAAATGCGACCGGCAATTACGTCAAAGTCGTCCAGCGCGTGCCGGTGAAAATTCTTTTCGACGAGCCGCTGCCCGCCGACCACGTGATTGGCCCCGGCCTGTCTGTGACGCCGGACGTTTGGGTCAGCGGTTTTGAAATTCCCGGTTGGGTGATAGGATTGGTGGCATTGGTTCTCGCGTTCATTGCCGGTTCCGTTTTCCGGTTTGTCTTGAGCCGGAAGCTGAACAGCGCACAACAATAAAAAAAGTCCGATGAGTCCTCCTGAACAGTGGCACAGGCTTCCAGCCTGTGAATTTCAACCAAAACACAGGCCGGAGGCCTGTGCCACAAATTAAATTCCACATGTCCGACGACCTGCATCATCAGGACTGGCATCCGCGGCACAGCCCGTGGCTCGTCGCCGTGGGCGTGATGCTGGCGACGTTCATGCAGGTGCTGGACACCTCCATCGCCATCATCGCGCTGCCGCACATCGCCGGCAGCCTGTCGGCTTCAACCGACCAGGCGACGTGGGTGCTGACGAGCTATCTCGTGGCGAACGCCATCGTCCTGCCGATGACCGGCTGGCTGGGAAATCATTTTGGCCGGAAACGGGTGTTCATTTCCTGCATCGGGATATTCATATTCGCGTCGGCGTTGTGCGGCATGGCGGTGAACCTGCCGATGCTGATTGCGGCGCGCATCCTGCAGGGCGCGGGCGGCGGGGCGATGGTGCCCATTGCCCAGGCGATTTTGCTGGAAAGCTTTCCGGTCGCCAAACGCGGCGTGGCGATGGCGACATTTTCACTGGCCGTGATTGTGGCGCCCATCATCGGCCCGACGCTCGGCGGCTGGATCACGGACAATTATTCGTGGCGCTGGATTTTTTACATCAACCTGCCGGTCGGCCTGCTGGCGATATTCCTGGCGGAATGGCTCGTGGAAGACCCGCCTTACATCAAGCGCAACCTGAAGGCAGCGATTGATTTCATCGGGTTCGGCCTGCTGGCGGTCTGGCTGGCGACGCTGCAAATCGTTTTGGACAAGGGGCAGGAGGCGGACTGGCTGGGCGCGGTCTGGATTCGCTGGTTCATTGGCATTTCCATTGTCGCCATGATCGCCTTCATCGTGTGGGAATTCTCGGTGGAGCATCCGCTGGTGGACTTGCGGATTCTAAGGAGCCGGAATTTCGCCGTCGGCCTGATGTTGATGACGGTCATCGGCATCATCCTTTACGGCACGACGGCGGAGCTGCCGCTGTTTCTGCAAACGCTGATGGGTTATCCGGCGCTGCAAAGCGGTTACACGATGAGTCCGCGTGGCATGGCCGCGTTTGTGACGACGTTCATCGTCGGACGATTGGTGGGGCGCGTTTCACAGCGCTGGCTGTTGGGTTTTGGTTTTTCGATGTTGAGCTTGTCCGCGTTTCTGTTGAGCGACCTCAATCTTCAGGTGAGCATGGCCAGTGTCATCCTGCCGACCGTGCTGAACGGCGTGGCCATCAGTTTTATTTTTGTGCCGCTGACGACAGCGACGATGAGTCAATTGAGCCAAAGGCAAATCGGCAGCGCCACCGGCCTTTACAATCTCATGCTCAACATCGGCGGGAGCATCGGCATCGCGTTCGTGACCACGATGATCGCGCGTGGCGCGCAGGCGCATCAAGCGCTGATGGTCGGGCATTTGACGCCGGCCGACCCGGCGTTCACGCGGCAACTGCACGCGGCGCAGGCCATGCTCGCCCGGCACAGCGACCCGGTGACGGCGACGCATCAGGCCTACGCCCTCATTTACAACATGCTCAACCAGCAGGCGCATTTGTGGGCGTTTGTGGACGCGTTCCGGATATTCGGGCTGATGGTGCTGTGCTGCCTGCCGTTGATCTTGCTGTTCAAACGCGTGCAGCACGGCAAGAAGCTGGCGGCCGCCGTCGTGCATTGAACTTTTCAAAATAAACTGAAACAAAACCGGCGCGCGCGCGGCTTAAACCTGGAAAAAGCACCTGGAATCGCGACCCAGGCGAACCCGACGAATTATTCCCTTCGCATAGGACCGGGGGTTTGGCGAAATACGGAAAAACCACTCGTTTATTAGAGCATTCCTACAAAAGATGCAGCTATATTTTCCGAAAACTTGTGCGATTTCAGACTTTTTCTTGCGCAAAAAACGCTACATGATTCATGGGAATGCTCCAGCATCTGCCTTGCCCAGCCCACTGCGAAAAATTATTACAAATCGGCGAGTGAAAATTTGATTTCTGCAAGCTTGGTGGCGGTGATGCCGCGCATATTGCACTGGCTACTGTTCACAAAATGGATATATTGCTGACGTGGAATTGCCGGCACATTGCAAACGCGGCCATCGTGGGCCGGCTGCGTCGGCTGGTGGAAGGGCAAGGGCACGAACTTCCGGAGATTTACACGCCGGAGGAACTCTTGGGAGAATGATATGATTGAGACAGCAAAAAAACATCGGCTTAAAGCGGGGGCGATTTGGCGCTCCAGGAAATCTGGCGCATCAAAGACGAATTATCTGCGGCACGAGGGCATGACGTGCATCGGCTTTTTACCGAAGCGCGCGAACGGCAAAACCTTCCGGCCATCCGGTGGTGAGCTTTCAGAAGCGGCAGGCCGGCAGCCGTAAAGTCGTTGCGGCATGAATCTCCAGAAGACGACACGGGCGCGGCCGGTTTCACTTTCCGGTTCGTTTTAATTGGCAGACAAACGGCGGTGATTGTCCATGTCTGGCGACCTCCATCATGAGGATTGGCATCCGCGCCATAATCCCTGGCTCATCGCGTTCGCCGTGATGATGGCGGTGTTCATGGAAGTGCTCGACACGTCCATCGCCAACATCGCGTTGCCGCACATCGCCGGCAGCCTTTCGGCGACCACCGACGAGGCCACTTGGGTGCTGACAAGCTATCTGGTTTCCAACGCGATCATTTTGCCGATGACCGGCTGGCTGGGAAATTATTTTGGCCGGAAGCGCGTGCTGCTTTCCTGCGTGATGATGTTCACGTTCGCGTCGGCGTTGTGCGGGCTGGCGTGGAATTTGCAGACGCTGATTCTGGCGCGCATTTTGCAGGGGGCGGGCGGCGGTGCGATGGTGCCGATTGCCCAGGCGATTCTGCTGGAATGTTTCCCGCCGAACAAACGCGGCGCGGCCATGGCGATGTTTGGCATGGGCGTGATCGTGGCGCCGATTCTGGGACCGACGCTCGGCGGCTGGATCACGGACAATTACTCGTGGCGCTGGATTTTTTACATCAACCTGCCGGTCGGCATCATGGCCGTGTTGATGCAGGAATGGCTCGTCGAAGATCCGCCCTACATCAAACGAAACAAGCAGGCGACGATTGATTTCATCGGGTTCGCGCTGCTGGCCGTCTGGCTGGCGACGCTGCAAATCACGCTCGACAAGGGACAGGAAGAGGACTGGTTTGGGTCAAACTGGATCCGGTGGCTGGTGGCAATTTCGGCCGTCTCCCTGGCCGGGTTCGTAGTGAGGGAATTCACGGCCGACCATCCACTGGTGGATTTGCGGGTTTTTCGCAACCGCAATTTCGCCGTCGGCGTGATGTTGATGACGGTTGTCGGCGTGATTCTTTACGGCACCACGGCGGAATTGCCGTTGTTTTTGCAAACGCTGATGGGTTATCCGGCGTTGCAAAGCGGTTACGCGATGAGTCCGCGCGGCATCGGCGCGTTCGTCACCACGTTCATCGTCGGGCGGCTGGTGGGGCGCATCCAGAGCCGCTGGCTGCTGTGTTTTGGATTCACGCTGCTGGCCGTGTCGTCCTTCATGTTGAGCGACATCACTTTGCAGGTGAGCCAGGCACGCGTCATCCTGCCGAGCATCCTCAACGGTGTGGCCATCAGTTTTATTTTCGTGCCGTTGACGACAACGACGATGAGTCAATTGCGCCAGTCGCAAATGGGCAACGCGACCGGCCTTTATAATCTCATGCGCAACCTCGGCGGCAGCATCGGCATCGCGTTTGTCACCACCATGCTGGCGCGCGGCGCGCAGGCGCATCAGGCGCTCATGGTCGGGCATCTGACGCCGACCGACCCGGTGTTCAGGCAACAGCTTGCCGCCGCACACGCCCTGCTCGTGCGGCACGGCGATCCCGTGCGCGCCACAAGCCAGGCCTACAGCCTGGTTTACAACACGCTGGATCATCAGGCGCACCTGTGGGCGTTCGTGGACAATTTCCGGGTGTTCGGGCTGATGGTGCTGTGTTGTATCCCGCTGATTTTCCTGTTCAAACGCGTGCAGCACGGTAAAAAGCTGGCGGCTGGCGCCGTACATTGAACTTTAATCCGTTGCGCTTTTTTGCAAAAGGGGCGACATTTGCACGTTAGTTCCCAAACTTGAGAATATGAAAAATTCCATTCCAGCCAAAAGTCTCCTGATGGCCGTCAGCCTGCTGTTGCCAGCGGGTTGCATGGTCGAACGTCCCGTTGCCGTTGAGCCGCAAGTCGCTCCGGCGGACGGCACCTACGTCGGACAACCCACCCAGCCGCCGCCGGCGAACCGGAAAGAAGTTGTTCCCCCGCCGCCGGGCTCCGCGCCGCTTTGGTATTTCATTCCCGGCCAATGGGACTGGCGTGGCCAATGGGTTTGGGTGACCGGCCATTGGCGGACGCGTCCGCATCCGGGCGATATCTGGCTGCCGGGCAAATGGGTCCAGCAAGGCAACGTCTATGTGCGGCAAAAGGGCCACTGGCGTTCCGGCGCTCCCGCCGACGAAGAATCGTCCGACCGGTAATATCCGAAAAGATCGCCGAAAATCTTCCGGTGCCAGACCGGGAAGAAATGCGGCGGGTGGGACGCCGGGCATGCCCACACAACAAAACAACCGCGCCCGTCCGGGCAGTGGAAGTGCATTGAGGCGCTGCATTGAACAAATCCGACGATGGTTCCGTCCCAACTCGCAATTGGGGAAAATACCAACAAACACAATGATCTTTTCCGACTGGAAAATGAGCCTTTCTAAGGGTGATGCTCCGTTAGATTTGTTGCTGGCAGTTATCACTCCCATTCTCTAGTCGTTATAGAACAGGGCGCAGAAAACGACAACGGAGGCTTCATCCGTTCTGGGCATGGCATTCGGCTCGGCGGGCATGACCAGGCTGCTCATGTGCGTGGCCACCAACTTCAGGTCCGGGTGTTGCGCGAGAAATTGGTTGATCTGTTCTTCGAGGGCCGTCACCGGCGACTTGCCGGAGGGCAGCAGATGGAGAACGACTTCAAATGTTTTTACTTTCATTTCGCTTTGCTTGTGTAATCCGGCACCTTGCCGGTTACAAGCTTAAATTCTTGGGGAAAAATTGCCAAACTACACGGAAACAGCATCACAATGGAGCCTCACAAAAATTAGTCGCGGTCAGTCAAAACGGGTCATCAGGCGGCACAACGGGCAGCGGGGCGGAAATGAAGCCAAGCGTTGTGGGTATTGGCCAAAGGCACATTGTGGCACTCGGTGTCACAAGTGGGCACTCTGTTGAGAGTGGCGGGAGCGGCGGGGCTCGAACCCGCCACAAATCCAATAACGACGGGCCTTTCGCCGATGCACCCTCACAAATAACCTCACAAAAACCGGTCTCACCCGGTCACGACCTGTCACGTGTAGTCGCTGCATGGTCTAAACTCCCCTCACCGTTCAAGGCGGCAATTCTCGCCATCATCAATTCAGCGGAGGGCCAGCCATGATCTCAAATCCGGCTACGGTGCTGAATCCCGTATTCAACGCGCTGGACACCCTGATTCAGAATTACGGCGTTTATCTTTACCTCGTGGTCGTCTGGTTGTCCCTGGCGGTGATTGCCTGGGTGTTGAACGGTGGCTTACGACGGAAGCGGCCACAAGGCACCTCCGCCACGATCATTCCCGGCATCATCTTTACGACGCGACCGCCGATGCACACAACACCACCGATCATCATCGCCGATGTTGACCCGGCATGGAATTGTGACAACGGAACAATGGACGAACCATGATCACATTTCATTCCCGGCAATCAGACTGTGCCCGGCGCGCTCGTAAAAACGAAAACGGTGGCACGGTTAATTTCGTCTCACAAATTGCATTACCAATTTGCACAGTCATACACACGAAGCGTGTCAAAACCCATGCAACAATTTTCAAGTCACGGTGCAGTCGCACGGTTGTGTGCTACCGCTTTTATAGGGTAGAAGCCCTACCCCTTAGCTTCGTAAGGTTTTTTCGACTCGCCAATCGCTCGCCGATGATTCAGCGGAGTCCCGCAAGATGGACGCGCGACGGACGCGCAACGTCCGGCAAGATAGCCGGTGAGATGTCTCGCGTCATATCCGCGCAACTTCCCGGCAATGGCCGGACAGTGGCAACAGCAATGCCGCCGAACGTCCGTCAAGACAACTCGCAAGACAACTTGCCTTGCGCCGGACTTGGCCGCGCAATGTCCGCGCCGGAAACTTGCGAGACGGCTCGCAACTTGGCCCCGCAACAGCCGCACAACGGCCAAGGCAACATCTCGCAAGCAGCTCGTGGGAATTTCGCCGTCAGCTTTTAACCATGACATCCAAAAAAAAATATGAACATACCAACCACACCAGCGCCCGATCTTGAATCGCTGCGCGCGGCGGTTCAGGAATTCCGGCCTAATCCGCATCGCGTGCCGTTCAACAATCTCAAACCATTCCATGACTCCATCGTGGAATTGCGTAACAAAAATGCGTCCTACGTTGCCATTGCTGATTTGCTGACACAAAATGGCGTCAAGACCAGCCGGGCGCGCGTGGCCGAATACGGCCGCATCATCCTGGACAGCGGCAAGCGTCGAAAACGGCGAAAACACACGACCGTCACGCCAGCCGCAAACATCCCGGCCACGTCTCAAGGTGCGTCAACCGTGGCCACAAAAGCCGCGCCGACCATTGCGCCGGCGAGCAATGTTCCGCTGCCTGCAAGTGAGAACACCCCATACAAGTCGCGCGGACCACACATCGCTAACGTGAAAATGATGACCCCAAGCGAACGTGAAGAATTCGAGGCCAGCCTGAAATCGAAACCACCAGCGAGCTAACACAGCACGGAAAGCAATCAGGCGATGCGCCACAGCATCGCCACGCTGCCCGGCGCGGCAGCCAGAGCGCCCAATAAGCAGGCCCGCGACGTTCGCCAGCCACACGCAGCAACAAAGGATCAGACGCCGCCCCAAAAGGCCAGCAATCCATTCCTAGAAGTAGTCTTTTCCGGCGACCAACAACCCGCGACATGGCACGCGGCGATGAACGGACGAACCACCGGCACGCAACCGGCGCGATTTCGTTTTCCTGTCCGGTTGGTGACGGCGAACGGCACGCCGCTCGGTGCGGACACTCTGACTGAACTGCATTGGCGTCCGCTCCGGGCGGCGGGACGGGCGACGATCACGAACCGGCTGACTTTTTAATGCAGCGATGCCAGCGCGTGCCTGGCATGGGGCTTGCCTCTCGCAACGCACCATGACAGGAACGGGCCGGCGAGCGTCCACCGAGCGGATGCACCGTCAGGATTCCAGCGGCTGCCAGTTCGTTGCTGCGTCAGCGTTGCGATCATTTCGCCGACAGCGTTTGATTCGTCCGGTAATTTTTTGGTGTGCAGTCGTTGTGTTCGACATCGAGCAGCTTCGTCACCGATTTTCAGCGGGGTAAGTGTCATGGCATAATTTCCACTTTTAGCCGCTCACTTCCGTCCATTCTGACGGCGGGTTTCAACGCGTATTCCAGCGCGTGAACGGCTAAAGTTGAACGGTATTGAAAGCCGTTTAATTGCATTGAACCGAAAGCAACAAATTGCGGCAACTGCCAGTGACAAAAAGCGGCAAATTGCGACAAGTTCGTTGCCGCCTTTTGTCGCTTTTTACCGCCTCGGTTTTGCGCCGATTTTTTCCGCAAGCCTGAGCTTGGGAGATGGTGTCTGCCGAAAATTGCCCGCAGATAAGGGTAAGACAAACGCGAGATATTCGCATTGAGCCGATGTTTGGGAATGTTCCCGTCAACACCATGTCAACGCATTGGCGTGGGAGTTGTGCGCGCGAATCGAATGTTCCATTGTAGGTCGCCGGGCAGCGTATCAAGATATTCCTCGCCCTGTTACCCTCTGCGGTCCATCTTGACACGCCGCCCGGCTCCCGAGTTTTGCTTTTTAGGATTTCGCGCACGAGAGAATTTTCACGGAGAATTTGTCTCACCGATGGAGTAACCATCCTTTGCCGACGCCTTTCCAAAACCAATAATTCGGTCGGAAATTCGCGCGAATTTTGCGCTAAATTTGCGCAAATACGGGGCACTTGCTGCGCTCCTCAAGCTGTGCTAAGGGAAGATGTCTGACAGAATTATTGATGTTTTGAACCGTCTTCATGTCAGAATGAATATTATGCCTGTCACGCATAATGTTTGACAGACATCATGTTGTCCGAGGTGTTTTGTTCATGGAATTTGCCTTCCCCAACCATGCTGCCAAGTTGAAGGAACCGGAGGCCACCGCAGCTGCGGGCGGATTGCTTGTGGTTCGCGATGCGGCTGCTGTTTATGAACAAGCCGTTAAATCTTGGCTGGAAAATCACGCCGCAACCAGTTCACGGGCATGGGGAATGTCGTTCGTTTGAAGCGGACGCACTTGGTCGCGTTCCAGCGTCAGCAAGGCAACGGTATGGCCGTCGTAGCCGACAAATTCAACCTCAAAGGCCACTCCGTTGCCATGCACCAGGACGGCGGTGCCTACGTCACCCCGCGCCAGCCTGTGTTCAGGCAGGTCACACGTCAGAGCCACGGCATCCAGTTCTTTGATTGTGCTCATCGTTTTGGCAACGGGTGTGCGGTCACAAAACGCGGTATACCACCACCACCAGGATTAATATACCATGCGCTGCGAACATTCAAGCGCGAACCGTCGGGTGCGGTCAGCGGCCCGTCCACGACGTAACGGTCGCCATGAGCGGTTTGTTCCATTGCTGCCACCTCATTTTCGCGGGCATGACGGAGCAATGCCTCGGCCAGCCGCTGCCATTCGGCTACGGTAAAACCAAAACGCAGGAAAAACGTCGCCTTGCTGCCGCCGGCGGGATGCCCTGGATTGAGCAGATAAAGTGTGACCTTCCGCTCCGGCACGGTTGCTAATTGGGCGTTTGGCAATTTCATTTGGCTGCGGTTCCTCGAACGAGATTGCCAATCCCGGTTCAAATTTCAATGGCAAATGGGATTACTTCATCCGACGCGACGCCGGACAGGGCAACCGGGACATCGCGCTCCCCATTCCACAATTCGTAATCCGAATGCCGCAGGGGAAACGGGCAGACGGGGCGCACCCGCAAGGCGGGACGGATGGGAACTCTTTTCCTGAATTCATTTTGGGATGGACAGCTGGGATGAAGTAGCTTTGAATTGACTGCATGAAAGATTTCAATTCACTGCTTTCGGATTTAGAGAATGAAGCAACAAAGACGTGGCTAAAAGATAAAATGAGCCCATTTCCAGGCGGCGTCATCACTTGTCCATGGCTCAATTGGTGGAAATGTCAACCAGATGCGAGCGCCGATAAAATTAGGGGCATTTTCATCATGCAAGATTGGTGGAACTGCTCAAAAGGCTTACAAGAGGATGTCGATTATATCGGAAAACAGGATTTTTCTTACAAGGAAGATCGAACTATTCACAACCTTTACAAAGCCAAGGCCTGGAAAGAGGCTATTTGGAATGATAAAACTTGGCTGGTTACCAATGCGGTATGGGGTCTCAGAATGCAAAAAAATGGAAAAAATCAACAATCAGGTTATCTGGGAGATCCTATTCACAAAGCAGCCTTTCCGATATGGGCCAAACTCATAAGCGATATTGCGGGCAACAACAAAGATTTCAAGGTTGTGTTCGCTGGTGGATGGGCCGTTTTTGAAAATGCAAAATTCAATGATGAAAACCTGAAAAAATACCTCGAAAACTGGAAGAAGTGGGCTGGAAAAGGAACCGGGAAAGATGTTAAGGGCAACGCATATTTCTGTTGTCATCCGTCAGTATGGAATTTCAGATTTAATTGTTTAGAAGGTCCGCCCTAAAATCGAGTTTAGTTGACACGAAATTAGCATTACTTTTATGAAGAATATCATTCTCGTTCTCACATTGATTTTCATCTCGTCAAATTCCGTTTTTGCGCGTTTGGAATTTATGGACGGCGGAATTGTAAAAGTGATTTCAGGTCCGTCTTCTTTGTTTTACTTTGACGTATACGCCGACGAAAATTGGAAAATAATAGATAAAATACTCGTTACCGATGAGTCCGGACAGCAGCAATTCAAGGTCCGTATCCAACCCATCGTTCAATACAGTAAAGCGGTTCAAAAATATACATACTGTACTGCGGTTTTTTCAATGGATAACGGCACTTTCGATTTTGGTTATCGCGATTTTAGGCCGTCAGATGGTCCCAGTGAGATCTTTAGGGTTGATATGCACAATCAACAATTCATTCAAAATTTACGAACTCTACTAAATGATTGTGTGTCTTGGACAAACTGGTATGACCCTGAGGGTTCATTAACAAAAGGAACTTTTCACGGGCTTACCGGTGATTATGCCTATGTTTTTCGGGCTGACTTAGGAGGCGACGATGATTTAAATAGAATATCTAAAATGCGGCGGGTGGTGTTAGAAATTCAACTTTTCTCCGGTGAAAATACTGGAGGCCACCCTGAAAAAACCATTCGCGAGCCAAAAGCATTATTGTCAATTCTAGATTCCCTGGATGAAATACAAAAAAGCTACCAAGCAGCAGTTGATCAGAAAAAACAACAACAAATCGCTGCCGAAAAGGAATCTCAAGATTTGGCAAATCGGCAAGTGTCCGCAGAAAAGACCGCAAGTGAGCGAAGATTGGACGAATTCAAAGCTCAACAGGAAGCACAACTTCGAGATAACCAGAAAAATGATGAAATAGCCGCGATTAAAACTGCCGAAGAAACGAAAAAACAGGAAATCGTCGAAGAAGTTGCCAAAGAGAAAGCAAAAGAAATTAAAGACTTTCTTGCAGCACCAAAGGGGAAAGCCCTTTTTGAAGAAATCGGCCGACTCAAAACAAAAGCCGGTGAAATGGAAGCTAGCGAAACTAAACAGATTGATAAGCTTCACCAGAATATTGTCGATACAGCACGTATATATTTCGGAACTTCCGAGTTGGACGAAAGAATGAGGGAAGCCCGAGACGCATATCAATTGGCCCTAAACACTCATCATGACTCACCTGAACTCAAGGCGCTTAAAGACACCATAAACGAAAAGATGCAGATCTTTAGAACTGAGAGTGGTTATAGCCATGATGACGCAGTGCAAGTGATGGCAAAGCCCTGAAAAATTGACAGAAATGGGGTTCTTGCCCCGCTGCCCATTTTGCCAAGTCGGTCGGCGCATCTGGGCGGCACGTGGCGATGGTCGGTTTTCTCGACATCGGTTTGCAGGGGTTCGCGCCCAAGGTGCTGGCGCACGGCCACCACGGGGGAAATCGCGTCGCTGTCCGGCGCGGCGGATGACCCGCGCCATTTTCAAATCAGCGTGCCGGTGCAGCCGGGCAATTCGGGCGGGGCGCTGGTGGATGAGCGGGGCAACGTCATCGGCATCGTGTCGGCCAAGCTGAATGCGTCGGCGGCGCTGGCGGCGAGCGGGGCGTTGCCGGAGAATGTGAATTACGCGGTCAAGAGCAGTCTGCTAATGAGCTTCCTTGAATCGGTTCCGGCGGTTTCGGCCAAGCTGAAAGCACCAGTCACGGCTGACCGGAAGTTTGGGGATGTTGTCAAATCCGCCCAAGACGCCGCAGTGCTGGTGCTGGTGTATTGATTCAAAAAATCGCCACTTCGGGAAATAATTCAGCCCTCCGCCGATTTATGGTTGACAACTGTATCTAGTAAGATACTATGTAAGAAATATGGGATTCATTGAGTTTCCATTCATCGAGGTGCCGAAAGATTTGCGCAAGATTGTCGGCGAGCCGACGCCCAGGACGCGCGCCTACCGCCGGGAGGGGACGCACGCGGAATGTGGACAGTGGATTGAAGACCTCGGCTTGTATTACAAGGGCGACGTGGGCATCTCGCCCGCCGGCGTCACCATGTTTGTGCCCGTCCAACGAGCGGCCGTCCACAAACGCATCAAGGAAGGCAAACTGACCGCGTTCTTTTTTTACATCACCCGAATCGAAAGCACGTTCTTCGGCACCCGGCGCAAAGTTAAACTGCGCCCCTACATCGTGCTGTCCGTGAGCGAATGCAAGGCGTGGGCGGCAGAAATGAAACGCCGGGCGGGTTATGTGGACGAACCGGATGAGACGCCCTTGAGAGTAAGTAAACGGCTGATGCCATTGGCGGCAGAGGATGAGCCAAAAACTGAAAAGGAGGCCAAGGAAGCCCTGGACTTCGCGGAGACCGACCCGAAGGACAAGGGCACCCGGAAAGTCAGGTATGAGGAGGCGCTTGATACGGAGAACCGGCAACAGGATATGTTTTTGCTGCTGGCGGAAGCAATGGCCGCGATGGCGTCCGGCAAGAAGGCTGAATTTTATCGGAAGCGGCTGGAAAAAGGAATGAAGTGGGATAAAAAGGAGAAAACTTGGAAGTGGAAGGAGTGACATGAACATGGAGAACAAATTCGATGACCGGTTGATACGTCTGCCCGAGCTGGAACAGATTTTCGGCGTGTGCAAGCGGACGGTGAGACGGAAGGCGGAAAACGGCGAGTTGCCACCGTTACGGCGGATTGGCCGGGCGGTGGGGATGTTGGAAAGTCAGGTCAGGGTTTATTTTCAACGATTGAGTCAACCCAGGGCAAATTAAAAGGACACGATATGATTGATTTTATTTACAAGCCAAAGGATTCGCGGATTTGGCGTTGGAAGTTTCGCCAGCAATCCGAGGACAAAAAAATTGTGGATGTTTCACTCGAAACGTCTGACAAGCGATGTGCGGAGAAACGCCGGGACAAATTGCGGGAAGAAAAACTCCACGAGCGAGACGGATTAATTTTGCCAAAGGCAGCAAGAGAAGCGGCACAACGCAGTTTGTCGGATCATTTGAATGATTTCCTTGGCGATATGCGTCGTCGTGGGAAATCCGACAAATATCTGGCGAACATCGAATTTCGTGTGAGCCGATTGATTACGGAGTGCGGTTGGAAATTGGCGAAGGACGCAACGGCAGATTCATTTCAAGCATGGCTGCGGGACCATCGGGAATTAAAAGATAAAACCGCGAACGATTATTTGGAGGCAGCCAGGTGTTTTTTCAACTGGCTGATAAAACTCGGTCGCGCCGGCTCTAATCCCCTGCGGTCGGTGGAAAAGGCAAAAACAAAAGAAGGCAAAGCCGAGGAACGGCGGGCATTAAGCGATGATGAAATGCTGCGCCTGCTGGCCGTGGCAGGCGAACGCAAGCCGGTCTATTTGATGGCTGTTCATACTGGTCTTCGGAGTTCGGAACTGGCGGCGCTCAAATGGGGTGATTTGCGCTTGGATGCGGTCACTCCGTTCGTAAAAATTCGGGCTTCAACCACCAAGAATGGCAAATCAGCCGATATGCGTTTGCACCCTGAATTGGCAGCAGCATTGCGGGATTTCAAAGGCAACGGGGTGTTGGATGATGAATTGGTCTTCAAGCGTATTCCGCGAATTGAGCGATTTCGCAGGGATTTAATCAAAGCTGGCATTCCGCTCCAGGACACGCTTGGACGCAAAGCAGTTTTTCATTCGCTGCGTCACACGTTCGGAACTAATTTGGCACGCGGGGGAGTGGCAAGCCGGGTGGCAATGACGCTTATGCGACATAGTGACCGGCGGCTGACAGATAAAATTTATACCGATGAAAACCTGCTTGGCACTTGGGCGGCGTTTGATGCGTTACCAAACTATGCGGAACAAGCCTCACAAGGAGCCTCACACGAATTGGTCGCAGTCAGTCAAAACGGGTCATCGGCTGTCACAACGAATGGCGGGGGAAAATCGAATAAAACCATTGCAGCCATTGACGAAAGACTCGCCATGACACCACTTGTCACCAGTGGTCATAATTATGAAAATGGCGGGAGCGGCGGGGCTCGAACCCGTAACCTCTGCCGTGACAGGGCAGCGCTCTAAACCAATTGAGCTACGCCCCCGCAATGGAGCCTGTAAGATTAAAAGAAGCTTCGGGAAGCGTCAAGCGGCTTTAAAAAAATCCGGGCAGCAGACGCCAAGGAGGTGGGGGTGGGGAACCCCGCTGAAGAAACGTACTGCTACCCGAATGTTTCAGTGTGACGTTTTTGTAACTTTTTGTCAATAAGTTCTCATTCACATCCAACCTGTCATTCTTAGCATATCTTGGCTTTACGACGCCAATTTTGGCTTTACAAAGCCAAATTTTTACCATTTACAGTTTGCTTTTGCACTGTAGCGGCGGTCTGCAACCGCGCCATTGATTCCACCGGCACTCACAAAGCACCGCTGCAAAAAATGTGCAATGACATGCTGAAACTGGTATAAAGCGCGCCGGTGGCCGCGCTTGAATCCATTGCTTTGTTTCGCAATCTGGGCCGCGACGAATTGCAGGCGTTGCGCCTTATCGCCCAGGAACGGCATTTTGCCGCCGGTTGTGAAATATTCCATGAAGACGATCCCGGCAATGGCGTCTATTTCGTCAAAGATGGGCTGGTGGAAATTTCCAGCCTCGTCAGCGCCGGCCCCCGGCGCGTCCTTTCCCAACTTGGCCCCGGTGAAATTTTCGGCGAAATGGCCATGATCGAACATCGCCCGCGCTCGGCCACCGCCACCGCGGTCAAGGACACGGACGTTTATTTCCTTCCGCGCGGCGAAATGCTTTCGTTTCTCCAGCGCTCGCCCGCCCTGGCGTTCGGCCTGTTGCAACACATCAGCCACCGCCTCCGCGAATTCAACCATCTCTACCTCCGTGAAGTCGTCCAGGCCGAACGCCTGGCCGTGGTCGGCAATTTCGCCCGTTCCATCGTCCACGACCTGAAAAATCCGCTCAGCATCATCAGCCTCTCCGCCGAAACGCTTGACCGGCCCGACATCCGCCCGGAAGCGCGCGACCAGGCCCAGGCCCGCATCCGCAAACAGGTCGAACGCATCAGCGATATGGTCGGCGACATTCTCATTTTCACGGACGGCAAACCGGCGGACGCGGAAATCAAACCCGCCAGTTATAACACATTTGTTCTTGATTTAATCGCCGACCTCCGCGCCGAAGCGGAACTCAAGAATGCGCGCATCGAAATGCAAAACGAACCGCCCGCCATCCTCATCCAGTTCAATCCGCGCCGCCTCGGCCGCGTTTTCTCCAACCTCGTCCACAACGCCACCGACATGATGCTCAACGGCGGCACGATTTTTCTGCGCTTTCACTGCGACGAAAAGGAAATCGTCACCGAAATCGAGGACACCGGCCCCGGCATTGCGCCGGAAATCGCCGACCAGCTGTTTGAAGTCTTCGCCACGTTCGGCAAAGCCCACGGCACCGGCCTCGGCCTCTCGATCTGCAAAAAATCATTGAAGACCACAAAGGCCGCATCTGGGCGCGCAATGAACCGGGCCGGGGCGCCGTGTTTGCGTTTGCCCTGCCGCTGCCATGAGGAAGACGTGTTGCGTGGTCCATCAAGAATTCACCGGTGCAAGGGAACACTGTATCTATGCGACTGCCTAAACCGGCGGAGCGCGCCTGTCCCAGGCGCAGCATGCCCGGAAACAAAGACACGGTGGAATTGCGGCAAACGCTCCCGGGGGTTCGACCGGCTGCGGCTGGGACAGCCGCGCTCCGGATAAAGCGCTCAACTGCGCACGGAATTCACCGGCGACGCATAACCTGCTTGACGCAACACACAACACGCAACACGTTTTCCCCCAGATGAACCGCATCCACCTGCTTTCCGAGCAAGTCGCCAATCAAATCGCCGCCGGCGAAGTGATTGAGCGTCCCGCAAGTGTCGTGAAGGAACTCGTCGAAAACGCGCTCGACGCGCAGGCCGCGCGCGTGACCCTGGAAATCCAAGCCGGCGGACGCAGCCTCATCCGGGTGACCGACGACGGCACGGGCATGAGCCGTGATGACGCGCTGCTTTGCCTCGAACGCCACGCGACGAGCAAAATTCAGAAAGCCGAGGATCTGGCGGCGATTGTCACGATGGGTTTTCGCGGCGAAGCCCTGCCCAGTATCGCCAGCGTCAGCCGCTTCACGCTCACCACGCGCGAGCGCGAAAGCGGTTCGCCCGAGGGCACGCAAGTTGTGGTGAACGGCGGGACCATTGCCGAAGTCAAGGCCGCCGGCAGCGCGACCGGCACGAATGTCGAAGTGCGGCAGCTTTTTTTCAATCTGCCGGCGCGCCGGAAATTTCTGCGCACGGAAGAAACCGAATCGGCGCACATTCAGCATTACCTCACGCTGGCTGCGCTCGCGTTTCCCGAAGTCGCGTTCACGTTCCAGAAGGACGGACGGCTCGTCTGGCAGTTGCCGGCGCAGAAATCTGGCGCGGCGGTTTCCAGCCGGCTCGACGCCTTGCGCGAACGGCTGCGGACGCTGCTCGGCGCGGAAAAGCTTTTGTCCGTAAATTTCACCGCCGCGCTCGACGAGTCAGTCAAGCCGGAAGAAACCGACATCTTTGAGACAGCACATCCTGAGAAATCTGCCGACAATCCGGACCTGTCACCTGTCACCCGTCACCCGTCACTTAAAGTTTGGGGTTTCATCGGTTCGCCCGGGGTGTCACGCGCAACGCGTGAAGGCCAGCACCTGTTCGTCAACCGCCGTCCGGTCGAAAATCGCGGACTCAACTACGCGCTGCTCGAGGGTTATCACACCGCGCTGATGAAGGGCCGTTACCCGGTCTGCTGCCTTTTTTTGGAAATTGATCCCGCCGCCGTGGACGTGAACATCCATCCGGCCAAGCGCGAGGTGAAATTCCACCGTGAATTTGAAATCCGGAAACTTGTCGCCCAGGCGGTACAGGAAACATTGCTTGCATTCCACGGCGGCGAATCCGCAGCCGCATCCAAGCGGCGGGGTGAGCCGCTCGGAGGGCAAAGCACCGCGGCGCCCAAACGGTCCGGCCCGTCAGCCGCTTCGCCTCCCCAAGCCAGTGTTGCCACCCCGGCATTGCCGAATTTCCCGGAAAAGCTGAAGCCATCACCGGCAATTGAACCGCCAAAATCTCCGGGCGAACAACCGCCATTACGAATGGGTTTCGCTCCGTCAGAACCAGTGACAAACGAACCAGCCATTCTACCCTCCATCCCTGTCGCGCCGAAGCAAAGCGAAGGCGGACTCCATCCTCCATCCTCGCCGGAAACCGTCCCCCCATCTGCCATCTCCCAACTCCCATCTCCTGGCGCCACTCCGCTGCTTAACGTCCCGCTCCGGCTCGTCGGCGTCATCGGCAAACTTTACGTCGTGCTCGAATCCGACCGCGGACTCGTCCTGCTCGACCAGCATGCCGCGCACGAGCGGATTCTGTTCGAGCAGATGTTGAACCGGATTGAGTCGGGCGGTTCCGCGCCGTCGCAAAAGCTGCTGCTGCCGGAGACCATCGAACTGCCGGCGCGTGACGCGAATTTCCTGCGCGAACAACTGGCCTCGCTCACGCGGCTCGGCGTTGGGCTGAGCGAATTTGGCGAGCGCACGTTCCTGCTCGACGCGTTGCCGCCGTTCGTAAAGACCGCCGACACGCGCCGGTTCGTGCTCGATCTGGTGGACGAATTGAAGGCGGCGGGTCGCGAGGTGAATCTGGCGCGGCTGGGCGAGCACACCATTGCCAAGACCGTCTGCCGCCATGCGGTGAAGGCCAATGACCCGCTGGCCGGCGCGGAACTGGAGAATCTCGTCGAGGACCTGCGCCGTTGCGCGATGCCTTACACCTGTCCACACGGCCGCCCGACGCTGATTGAAATGAATTACCGCGAACTGGAGAAAAAGTTTGGAAGAACGCAGTAAATTGTGAATCCCATTGTTCTTCAACTCGCCAGTGGGAATTTGTTTTTTGTCGGCTTGGTTATGATGAATGACCGGCTTCCGCAAAGACCGTGACGATTCGATGTAAAGTGCAAGCTCCGTTGTCCGCGCTGCCATTACTTCATGAGCTGCTCGGATTTTGATTTTGCGGGTTAAGTTGGGGCGCAGCCCGATATTGCTTGGAGCGCCGAACTCCGATTCGGCACGAAGTTCATGTTCGTGAAAACGCCGGGTCGGAGTCCGGCGCTCCGTCCGGGATGTCTTGTCACCGCGCCGGACAGGCGCGCTCCGCTGGTTTAGGCAGTCGCAGGGATACAACGTTCCATTGCGCCCGGCAGGCAGAATCCTGCAATAAATGTTTTACAACATTCAATACACCGTGGTAAGCCATGGTCATTCGTTGCCGGGCAAATTCGATGAGGGCTTCACGCGCATTCACATTGGTCGAATTGCTGGTGGCCATTGGTGTCATCGCAATTCTTGCCGCCTTGGTGTTGTCCGCGTTCAGCCGCACCCGGGTCACGTCCCAGGCGATCTCCTGCCGGAATAATCTCAGACAGTGGGGAACGGCTTTGCATCTCTTCGCGGCGGACCATGATGATTACCTACCGCCCGAGGGCAAGCCAACGCCTCTGGATACGGACCTGAACAATCCAACCTATCAGGCTTGGTATATCCAGCTCCCGGAGCAAATGAATCTGCCACGCTACCGGGACATGCCGTGGCGCACCAATTGGGCTATCCACCCGGAAAATTCAATCTGGATCTGTCCGGCCAATTCCCGCCGTTGCAATGCCAGCAGTTTGACAAATAATCTATTTCACTATTGCCTGAACGGACTCATTGACGGCTCCGGCACAAGTGATCACCCCATGCCACTGGCTTCAATTCGAAACTCATCGTGCGTCGTGTATTTATTCGACAGCAAGAATTTGCCGGCGGTTCACTGTGACGATAATCACCCCGGAAATTTCGTTCACACCAATCTCCATAATCACGGCGCGCAGTTCGTCTTTTTAGATGGTCATGTCGCACGGTTTGGCAACAAGGAGTATTGGAATTTCACCGCCAACAAGGGAATCACCAATAACCCGGAACTGGTCTGGATTCCTTGAAACCACGCTTACGGCGCGCGGCGGATGCGGAAGAATCTCACGTCGCCCGGCACGTTGGTCGCAAACGTGAAATCGGCACCCGTCGCGGTGAGATTGGTCACCAACGGCGTCCAAGCGGCCAGGTTCGATGAGACTTCGACGTGGTATTGCCGGTTGCTGGCGGATTCCCATTTCAACGAGACAATTTGGTTCGTCACGCCGATGGAAAGCAGGCGGAACGGCGTGTTGAACGGATTGCCGAAAACCATGAACACGGGCAGATGGTCGGATGCATTCTCGTCGTCGCTGTACAAATTCGGCGGCAGGGGACTCAGCAAATCGGTGCGGAAAACCTGGCTGCCCACGATGTTGGAGAACAGCATCGCACACGGCAGGATGTAATCGTAGCGCCTGGTCAGGCCGTCCCGGATGGAAATGGTCAGTTCGCTGTCGGTGAAAGGATTGACGGCGGTGGCCAGTTGCAAACCGGTCGGCGCACTGACGAGGCACTGGATGGATTGCGGATTGCTGTCCGGTGGCCGGAGGATGTCTTCATTCAGGTCGCCGCTCAACACGTATGGTTGCTGGCCATTGGCCGCCGGATAGACCGTGGCGAAAAAGTTGGAAACGGCGCCCGCCTCCGCAGCGCGCTTCAGTGATTCGGGATCAGCCTGTCCGGATTTCAAATGCACGGTGAACACGTGCAAGGGCTGGGGAAAACCGGGAACGGATATTTGGGCTTCGAACAAATCCCGGGAAAAATAGGGGCTGGGACTGGCATTCGTGTAGCCATAAGGCCCGAGATAGACGCCGTGCAGCCGGCTGGTCGAGGAAATGATGGGAAAACGGCTGAGGATGGCGCTGCGGATGAACCCATCGTCCGCGGAGTTGGTGACGAGGTAATAGCCCGGACAGAAGGCGGTGACAAAATCCACCATCTGCGCCGTGCAATTGTTGGTGACCGGGATTTCGTTGAAGGTGATGATGTCCGGGTTGAGGTATTGCACCTGGCGGCCGATGGCCCGCACATGCCACATATTCGTGCTCCAGTTGGTCTGGCCGTTGCCATTCGCGTTGTAGGTGAGATAGGAAAACGCCGGAGGCGAGGCGCTCCAGACGCTCAAGGCGAAGGGGTCACTGCCGGCAGAGCCGAGCGCGTTGGTGATCACGACGGTATAAAAACCGGCCTGGTCGAACGTCACGGCCGTCAGCGTGAGATTGGAGCTGGTTGCTCCCGGAAGGTTCGTGCTGTCAAGCTGCCACTGATAAGCCAGTGGCGGGGTGCCGGTGGCGTTGACGCTGAAAGTGACATTCACGCCGTTGGTCACGGTCTGGTTTTGCGGCTGGGAAACGATGGCGGGGCGTTCCAGCGGTGGCGCATTGGTGACCACGTCGGGAAACGTTGTGCCAACGCGCAAATCATCAACAAAAAAATTCCCGATCGTTCCCGAGGGACCATCCTCCCGGAAGCCAAACGACGTGATGGTCGCCGCGGACGCGGAATCGGTCGCCGTCACGCCGGCGTTGGTTTCCGCCGCGGGATTGAGCCACAGCGTGCTCACGACATTGCTTACAGCCAGACGCGCCACGATGGTATAATCGGTGTTGGTCTGCAAATCGGCATTGAAAACCGCGGTGGGCGAACTGCCGGCGTTGGCGATGCCGATGCGGAAAGCGCCGCTGGCTGCGCCCGCGGTCTGCGCAAAAATCCGGGCGCGAAAGCCCGTGCCGCCGTCCTTGAATTCGGCAAAATAACTGCCCGCACTGGATGGCAGGTTGGTGTAATTGATTTTGAAACTCACGTACAGAATCGCGCCCGAGGTGGAAGCGTAAGGCTGTCCGGCCAGTGCCGCATGAACATCCTCCGTATTCGCCTTGCTCAAAAAAATCCGGCCGGAAACGACCTTCACCTGTCCGGTGGTCCCGCTGTAAGTTGTCCAAGGACTGCCGGTCGCCGTCACCAAGGGGCCATCGGAGGGTGTTTCCAAATTCGGAGCAAGTGATTCTTGTGGAGGTGAATGCTTCAAAAAAACGTGGGGATTTGTTTTTGGAAGACTTGTGCGGTTTTTTCGTGTAGGCAGTTGGCCTATGAAGCCACTT
>Ga0208937_1000148_pt1 | contig 66568 bp, 60 predicted proteins | sample June2015DPH_11_5_FD_184705 | JGI IMG/M metagenome (GOLD analysis project Ga0208937, IMG submission 184705) | Peatland microbial communities from SPRUCE experiment site at the Marcell Experimental Forest, Minnesota, USA - June2015DPH_11_40... | ecosystem: Environmental > Terrestrial > Soil >... | reverse complement strand
CGATCCCGGTCACTTCAAGCACGATAGGAGGGCCAGCGTCGCTTCGCTCCGAAGACGCCCGGGATGACATCGGAATCACTGCCCGGGATCAAACCGGAATCAGTGCCCACCTTCATCGGAATCAGCAGAAAGGGTGTCTTTGTGATGGTTGGATTCGACACCTCTATTTTCCAAGCAATCTTTGGGAGCCTTTGGAGTAACGTAACAAGCGTCGGAACTCCTCCGGCTACTTCAAAATAGTTTGGATTCGCACCTAGTACGAAACCGGCACGAGAATGGGCTAAGCGGGGCGTTGCATGGCTGGGAATGCTCTCCTGCTGACAGCGGACGGCGGCGGCAGATTATCTCGATCCCAAATACCGTTGGTAGTGGCTCGCTGACTTGCGCGCGAATCCCAGCCGCGCGACTGCTACCAGATGGCCCACCGCGACCAAAGTGGGACCTTGCGACCACTGTGGAACAGCGGGTAGTCACGGTCAGCGCTTTTTCGACCGTGGGCTTTTTCCCTCGATTCACTCCATTACTGGAGGTATCTAGCCCATGCCAAACCACCCCTGCATCGTAATACCCGGAATCAAGGGAACGGGCCTTGAAAACATTTACGAGTTGCCGCCGGCGACCACGTGGTCAACCTGGGAAGCTGGCGTCGTGGCGCCGGATTTTGACAGCCTGGCCCTTGAAACGAACGGCGAAGTGGATGAGGCCGAAATCGTGGTGAACCGGGCCTCGCAGCTCCTCGGCGTCGCGTACGACTCCTTCGTTCAGTCACTGCGGGGCCGGGACTTGCCCGTGTACGTGTTCCCCTACGATTGGCGGTATTCCATGGTCCGCAGCGCGAAAAAGCTGGTGAATTATGTCCTGGCGCTGCAGAAGAAGAATCTCAAGTCGCTCGCACCCGCCAATTGGGACAAGGCATTTGACTTCGCCTGCCACAGCATGGGCGGGCTGGTCTTTCGGCAGTTCGTGGCCGCCTGGAGAAGCGCCATGCCCGGCACTCCCCTTCCTGTCAATCGCGTGGTCTTCATCACCACGCCTCACCTCGGATCAGTCGACGCGGTCGAGTCGATGATTCGTGGTGAAACCGTGCTGTTCGGCGGCCAAAAGGAATTGCGAAAACTCGCCCGAACCTTTCCGGGGGTGTACGAGCTTCTGCCCAATCCTGGACTCCAGAATACGGTCGTGAATCAGAACGGCGTCCCCCTGGACATCTTCGACATCCACAACTGGCAGTCAACCGTCACCCCGGACCCGAACGACCCGCAAGGTTTTGATGTGGAACAGGCCCACCTGACGACCGCGCGTGGGGTCTTGAATGCTCTGCCGGACGTGAGTATGCCCGAGTTCGGGCTCGCTGGCCGCATCCTTGTGATCTACGGGATCAAGCCGAATTCGACCCTACGCACCGTGACGGTCGATCAGCAAAATGATAATTGGTACGACTTTGACGACGCAATGATGGGCGATGGCGACCAAGTGGTTCCCGTAGAATCCGCCCTGCTGCCGGGGGTTCCGTCGATGGAGGTTCGCGGAGAAGACGTTTCAGTCTTCAACTTGAAATCCCACGTTCTCTCGTTGCACGCTCTGCTTCCTTCCTTGGATGAAGTCTCCTCGGTTACCTCACGATTCTTCTCCGGCGTAACTGGTGCTGCGCTTCTCCCCATAGGAACCGACCCGGCGCGCTTCCATCCGTAAGATTAGTTTTCGCTCGCCGGGGCTAATGAAAGTCGACAGCTTAAGCAGAAGGAGTTTTCGCGGCGTGCGGGCCGGGGTGCGGCCCGCGGCGGCGAAATTCTCACACGAACTTACAAAAGCTTCATATCATCCTTGCCTTACAAAAACTTGATTTCATCCTTGCCTTACAGCAGCTTCATTTCCTCCGGATCCCAGCGGGCGGGCTTGCCGCTGTCGTAGCTGACGTTCGAGAGCAGGGCGGCTCCGGCGGCGCGGAAGCCGAAGACGGGATCTTCCACCACCGGTTGGCGGGTGCGAATGGCGTCGATCCAGTTCTTCACGTGGTCGTAGTGGTCACTGTAACCCTTGGGAGCAACGTATTTTTCTTCGCCCAGCAGGGCTTCGCCGGTCGGATGCGTGACCGGATATTTCTCGTGATAGATTTCCAACATACGCTTTTGAATGTCCTCCCCAAACGGGTCGACGCGGACGCCGGGCTCCTTCTCTCGCGGCACACGGGTTATGGTGACTCCGTCGCCACCGATAATCATCGAGCCTTCCGAACCGGTAAAGACGAACCCTTCACTTTCGGAGCCGCCATCGACAAAATTCGTGCGCACGCTGAGGTTGAAGCCCTGCGCGTAGTCATAAAGCGCCATCATCACATCCGGCACGTCCCGGCCGTCTTTCCAAAAGCGCAGCCCACCCGTGGCCACGGCGCGCGTAGGACCATGCGTATCGGTGATGAGGTGTACGCCACTGAACAAGTGGACAAACAAATCGCCCGCCACTCCGCTTCCGTAGGCCTTCCACTTGCGCCACTGGAAAAAGTGTTCGCCATTGAACGGAATTTTCGGCGCCGTGCCGAGAAAGCGCGGCCAATCGCAGGTGGTAGGCGAGGCATCGTAGGGCACCGTATATTGCCACGCGCCTTGCGCCGAATTGCGGTCGTACCAGACCGTCACCATGTTGAGCTCGCCTATGGCTCCCGCGGCAAGCAGTTCTTTCGCCTTCTTGTAAATGATCGAACTCACCCGCTGGCTGCCCACCTGCATAATCCGGTTCGTCTTGCGCCAAGTGTCAATGATTTTTGGCCCATCGGAGTAGAGGTGGATCATGGGCTTTTCGCAATAAACGTCTTTGCCCGCGTTCATGGCATCCACCGACGCCTGCATGTGCCAATGATCAGGAGTCCCGATGATGACTGCGTCAATATCCTTGCGCGCGAGGATCTCGTTGTAGTCGCGCGTGGTTAAGATATCCTTCCCCCACAATTCCTTGGCATGTTCCAGACACCCGTCGTAACAGTCTGCCGCCGCTACCACCTTGACGCCCGGAATTTGCGCTGCCGTCTTCGTATCACCCTGGCCTTGCCCACCCGCCCCAATCAGTGCGATTTGAATATGGTCGTTCGCGGCGATGGCCTTAGGCGGCTCAGCCTGCGGCGTCGCCATCAAATGCATCTTCATCGACCCGGCAAAATAGGTCCCGGCAATGCTTCCTGTCTTAAGAAAGTCCCTGCGATCCATGCTGGCCACTATATCCTCCTCTGGTAAGAAAGTTGCGCTCCCGGCTCTCTCCGGCCATCCTCTGCGCCACCGACGACCGACGCCGCGAGCCCGGCGGCCGCCCGCAACTTCGGGGTATTGGCCTCCGTCAGGCGGCCAACGTCGCCGTCCTTGAAAGCGCCGCCGCTTGCCCATTCTACCACTTCGCCGATGGCTTGCTTCCTGGTGGTGGCAACACGACATGCCCCCCTCAGGAACTCATCGCGAAGCTTGTTGAACCCGCAACTTGCCGCCGACCGCCTTCTGCTTACTGCCGGGTTGATGGCGCGGCCCTTCCCGCAGAGGGTCAGTTCAGAGAGCGTCTCGGAAGCGGACTCCGTGTCACTTGACAGGGGGCGGAAGATAGGCTAGGATAGTAGCAGGATTCAGGATTCAGGAATCGGGATTCGACAGATGGAAGAGCAGGACATGTGATAAGGACAATTATGAATGGTGAATGGTGAACAGTAATTGTGAATTGCTTTCTTCCTTCTTGCCCCTGCGGTCTGCCGGCTGCCGACTGCCCACTGCATTTGAGGGGTCGAGTTGGCGGGAGGCTCCGCTCGTGCCGCGGTCGCATGACAATATGACACCATGACAGGGAGTGAAGAAACTGTAGCAACTTCGAAAAGTGAAGGAACGAAGCGGGAATGTCTATGAAAACAAGGGAGGTAGGTGGTATGTGGGGGGTGGAGAATGAGAAACAGGGGCGAGGGACGGGAGGGTGGGGACTGGGGGACGAAGGCCTGCCCACCGTCGGCGCGTGCCAGCATCACTCGCTCAGTTTGTCCTGCGGCTCAAGAAAGCCTACCAACCTTGAAGAAGAATTCTTTTTTTGACGGAACGAAGCGCGAATGTTGCTGAAAACAAAGGACGGCTGTGGAAAACTCTGGGGCGAGGCGGGAATGTTATAGAAAACAAAGGTAGTTATCAGTTGAACTCGGGAATGTTATTGAAACTAAAGGTAGTTAGTAGGGGGTAGGTCGTAGGCGGGGGAAGAGCCGCAGCCAATCTCCAACTGTTGACTCTCGCGGTAGGTTGGGCAGAAGGACTGGTTCCAGTTATCAGGTGTCTGGCGACAAGCGCCGGGGGCTGGGGAAATGCTGAATCACGAATTCTGCATTGAATTGCCTACTGCCTGCTGCCTACTGCGTACTGCCTACTGCGGGACCAAACAAGGCGTGCCGTTCGCCGCGAAGAGATGTAAAATGACGCCCGCTGTTTCAGTTGAATCGGGGTCGCCGCTCATCGCGACCTTTTGGGGGCGAAGCATGTACCGAATTGTGAAGTGGCTTGCGATCAGTTTGCTCTGTTCCGTCTCTTTGGGCTTTGCTGAGGAGATGACCGAAGGCCGCCTGATGCGCTTTCCGGACATTTACAAGGACAGGATTGTTTTCAGTTATGGTGGGGATCTGTGGTTGGCCTCAACTTCCGGCGGTGTAGCGCGGCGGATCACGACTCATCCCGGCCTGGAATTATTCCCAAAGTTCTCGCCGGACGGCAAATGGATCGCCTTCTCGGCACAGTACGATGGCAACTTCAACGTCTACGTTATTCCCTCGGAAGGCGGCGAACCCAAACAACTGACTTTCTTGCCGGATGTAGTGAGCATGCCCGAGCGCATGGGTCCGAACAACATGGTCATCACTTGGTTCCCGGACAGCCAGCGCATCTTATTCCTTTCCCGCCGCGACACCTATAACGATTGGTTCGGGCGGCTGTTCAGCGTGAGCATCGATGGCGGCCTGCCGGAGCGGCTTCCTCTTGATAAAGGCGGGCTCACCTCCTTTTCGCCGGATGGCACAAAGATCGCCTATAACCGCATCTTCCGCAATTTCCGCACCTGGAAGCGCTACATGGGCGGCATGGCCCAGGACATCGCCATCTACGATTTCAAGAACAACACCTACGAGCGCATCACGGATTATCCCGGCACCGATACTTACCCCATGTGGCACGGAGACACGATTTATTTCGGTTCTGACCGAGGTACAGAGCACCGCATGAACCTTTACAGCTACAGCCTGAAGACCAAACAGACTCGCCAGCTCACCAACTTCAAGGATTACGACGTCAACTGGCCCAGCCTGGGGCCTGACTCCATCGTCTTTGAGAACGGCGGGTTCCTTTACGTCTTCGACCTGAAGACCGAGAAGCCGCGCAAGCTAACGGTGTACCTGGCCGGTGACCGTCCCCTGGCGCGAAAGCATTGGGCAGATGTCGCCGGGTTGATCATGGGCTTTGACATCTCCCCCGAGGGCAAGCGCGCCGTCTTCGCCGCTCGGGGAGACATCTTCACCGTGCCCGCCAAGGAAGGCAGCATCCGCAACCTGACCCAGACGCCCGGCATCCACGAGAAAAACGCGGTATGGTCGCCGGACGGAAAATGGATCGCCTACTTTTCCGACCGCACGGGTGAAGACGAGCTTTATCTCATGCCGCAAGACGGCATGGGGAAGGAAATCCGCATCACCAGCGATGGCAAGGTGTTTAGACTGCCTCCCGTCTGGTCGCCCGACAGCAAGAAGTTGCTGTTCGCGGATAAAGAAACGCGGCTCTTCTATGTGGATATCGAGGAGAAGAAGCCCGCGCAAATCGACAAGGGCAAGTATGCCGACCTGACCGATTACAATTGGGCTCCGGACAGCAAATGGGTTGTCTACGCCAAGGCGGCTGAGAATCAAAACCAGGTGATTTACCTTTATTCGCTGGCCGACAAGAAAATCACACCGGTCACGACGAGCTTCACGAGCAGTTGGAACCCCGTGTTCGACCCCGGCGGCAAATACCTTTATTTCCTTTCGAACCGTGACTTCAACGAAGTATTGGGCGTTTATGACTTCGAGTTTGCTAATCCTAAGGCAATGCGTGTTTATGTGGTGACGCTGCGTTCCGACCTGCCATCGCCTTTTGCTCCGAAGAGTGATGAGGCCGGTGCAAAGAAATCCGAGAGCCCCGCGGCGGAGAAAAAAGAGGAGAAGAAGCCCGAGGAAGCGCCGGCGGGCAGGGAAGTCCCGAAGGACTTCCGCATTGACCTCGAGGGCATCACTGCGCGCGTGGTGGCTTTGCCCACTCCTGCGGAAAACAGCCAGGGGCTGAACGCTGCGGAGGGCTTTGTCTATTACGTGACGATGCCCGTCTCAGGCCTCTCGGGGCCGTTGCCGGACGAAGCGGCGGCCATCCACGCTTACGACATGAAGGAGCGGAAGGACAACATCTTAATCACTTCAGCGACCCACTACGCGCTCTCCTTTGACGGCAAGAAGCTCCTCTACGCCGCGCCCATAGGTCCACTGGGCGGCGCTGAAGAAGAAGGCATGCCGGGGCCGCAAACCTACGGTATCATCGACGCCAAGCCCGAAAAGGAACCCCATAAAGCCGGCGAAGGCGCGCTGAATCTAGCTTCGATGCGCCTGGAAGTCGACCCGCAAGCCGAGTGGAAGCAGATCTTCAACGAGGTGTGGCGGCAGGAGCGTGATTATTTCTTTGAACCCGCAATGAACGGCGTCAACTGGGAAAAGGAGCGTGAGCGGTATGCTCCGCTGCTGCCTTACGTGGCCGACCGGTACGACTTGACCTATGTCCTGGGGGAAATGCTCGGGGAACTTTCCAACTCCCACACCTATGTGGGAGGTGGTGACTACCCGGATTTGAAACCCATTAACGTGGGCGTGCTGGGCGCAGATTTCGAAACTGACACCGCGCACGGACTCTACCGCTTCAAGAAGATTTATTCCGGAGAGAACTGGGATGCCACGCTGCGCTCGCCGCTTACCGAACCCGGAGTGGAGGTGAAGCTGGGCGACTATCTGCTGGCCGTAAACGGAAAGTCCTTGCGCGCCCCGCAGAACCCTTACGAATTGTTTATCAACACGGTGAATGAGAACGTCACGCTGACAGTGAACTCGAAGCCCAGCGAGGAAGGGGCGCGGAAAGTGGTGGTGAAACCCCTCGGGAGCGAATATCCCCTGCGTCAACTCGACATGATCAACGCCAACCGCAAGAAGGTGGAAGAGGCCACCGGCGGGCGTGTGGGATATGTCTACATTCCCAATATGGGCGCTGAAGGGCTGAACGAATTTGTAAAGCAATTCTTCCCGCAGGTCCGCAAGGAAGGCCTGATCTTCGACGTGCGTTACAACGGCGGCGGCTTCGTCGACCAAATCATTTTTGAGCGCCTGCGCCGCGTGCTGGGGGGGATGGACTCAGCCCGCAACTCCGAGAGCGGCACCATTCCGGACACGGTCTTCCATGGTTACATGGCCTGCGTCACCAATGAGTACGCCGCCTCCGACGGAGACTTCTTCAGTTATTACTTCAAGAAATACAAGCTGGGGCCGCTCATTGGCATGCGCACCTGGGGAGGGGTGCGCGGCATTCGCGGTAATATGCCTCTGATGGATGGCGGCTACATTACGCGGCCGGAATTCTCGCTCTATGGCTTGAATAGCGAGTGGCTGATTGAAAATCGCGGTGTCGCCCCGGATATCGAGGTCGATAACCCGCCGGATTTGGTGATGCAAGGGCACGATCCGCAGCTTGAAAAGGCGATCGAGTTGGTGATGAAACAGATCCAGGAACACCCCAAGAAGCTGCCTCCGCGCCCCGCCGATTTACCGGCCTACCCTGCGGGCCCAGGATAGCAGGCTATGATGGAAAGCGCCGGCCGGCGCAGGACGGCAACTGGAAAATCGGCGTGAGGCTGGCCCAATCGAACCGTTGAAAGCAAAGGGCCTGCGCTGCGACGTTCGCGAGAGCGCCCGCTCACTGTCCCGCAGAGCGGGATCCCGCCCTGCGGTCCCGCTACAGCGGGCTCGCCCTGCTGTTTGTCGGCGGAAAAGTCCAGGGCGAGATTCTTCGCGCAGTTTATCCTGAGCGGGCAGAGCGAGATCCTTCGCTGCGCTCAGGATGACAGCGAAGGACCCAGAATGACAACACGGCAGACGAGTCCACGGATGTCACGCTGTCATCCTGGAGGGCCCGCCGCGCTTGGCGGCAGGATCAGGGTGACACTCACCCCCTTCGGAACCCTGCGCCTGCGCTTCTTTCCGCAACCCACCCGTTGACTAGCCGTATCAAATCGTGTAAATATGAGCTCCTAACCATATTGAACGGGGGCAATCCTGTATGGAACTTCTCCACGTCCCGGAAGCCGCGCGGGAGTTGGGCGTGAGCTATCCGACTTTGAAGCAATGGATCTACAAGCGAAAGATCAAGACCGTGACGACACCGGGGGGCCATCATCGCGTTCCGCGTTCGGAGATTGACCGCCTGCTTTTTCAAAGAGGCGAGCGAGGGCAGGGCGGAAAGGTGACTTCTGCAGCTCAGCCTGCGCCCGCCGCGCCGATTTCAGGAACGGGGGCGGGGCTCGAGCACGTGATCAGCGGGCGAAATCAGTTGGTAGGGCGCATCGTCAAGCTCCAAACGGTGGGCCTGCTGACCAAGGTGGTGCTGGACGTGGGAGGGCAATCCATCACCTCCATCATTACCAGCGACGCCTCCCGGGACCTTGATCTGAAGGTGGGAGAGACGGCAGCGGCGCTCATCAAGGCCACCGAAGTGATGATCATCCGGCCTCTCCGGAGGAGGCCTTGAGCTTTGGGCGTTGCAGCTAACGTGGAGTCACGCGGCATGCGGTGGCCCCTGACGCGCTGGGATGTGGCCGGTGCGTTCGGCGACATCGGCGTGCTGTTTCCAATCGCGATTGCCCTCATCTCCCTGAATCACGTGAATCCGACGGCGGTGTTTCTTGCTGCCGGCGTCACTTATGTTTTGGCGGGCCGCTATTTCCAAATCCCTATGGCCGTTCAGCCCTTCAAGGCCGTAGCGGCAATTGCACTGGCCATGGGGCTTCCCCCCTCGTCGATCGCCAGCGCCGGACTCCTGATGGGAGCGCTGCTAGGGTTGGTCGGAGTCACCAACCTCGCCACAAGGCTTGCGAAGCTGTTCACCCTACCCATTGTCAGGGGCATTCAATTGGGTCTAGGGCTTTTGCTGGCGCGTGAAGGCTTGCGGCTGATGTTGAGCCCGCGCTCCACGGTTGTTCTAGGGGCAGGCCGAACGGTCGCCCCTTGGGAAATCGGGCTCGGCGGAGCCCTTCTTTTGCTGGCGTTTCAAGGCTCGCGTCGCCTTCCAGCGGCTTTGGTCCTGTTGACGGCAGGGATCACGCTCGGTCTCACGGCGCAATGGGGCAAGCTACCCGCGCTTGGCTGGGGACCACTGCCGTTCACTCTCCTACACCCACATCTTGCCGAACTTCGACGCGTTTTGCCATTGCTGGTGGTTCCGCAGTTTGCGTTGACCTTTGGTAACTCCATCGTAGCAACCGAGAACACCGCCCGGATTCTCTATGGGGCGCAGGCTCGCCGCGTCACGGTACGCGGATTGTGCATCAGCATTGGCCTGGTAAATCTGCTCGGCGGGATGATTCAGGCCCCGCCACTCTGCCACGGCTCAGGAGGGGTTACCGCACATTACAAATTTGGCGCGCGGAATCCCAGGTCCAGTTACGTTATCGGCGCGGTTTGCATCCTTCTGGCGTTGTTTGGCCGCGCTGCCGTGGACCTTTTGAAACTAATCCCCGCCCCCGTCTTGGGAGTGTTGCTGGCTTACGTGGGAATCCAACACGCGGCTTATTTGCGCGACATCCTTAGGCGCCCGCAGCTTCTTATTATTGCCGCGTGCGTGGGAGTGGTTTCGCTCCTAACTATCAACCTTATGTGGGGTTTCCTGGCAGGATTTCTTCTGGAGGGCATCCTGTTGACGATTCAAAAAACAAGAGAGAAGAGGAGTCCATAGGCAGCCCTTCTACCAATCAGAAAAGTCTGGCGCGATTGGCCCCAAACGTGTATACTAAAGAGACTTGATCAGTTTTTGTGACCGAGAAGCGGAGAAGTAGGGTGGCCACAAAATCAATGGTTTTGTGGCTTTTTTGCTTTTGGCGTTTGGTTGCGAGAGCAGAACAAGAGAATCTACAGAATTAAAAGGAACAACGAAACATATGGAGAAGGAACAAGGCAAGGTAAAGTGGTTCAACAACGCGAAGGGCTACGGTTTTATCCAACGCGCATCCGGTGATGACGTTTTCGTTCATCACTCCGCCATCCAGGCAACTGGCTTCAAATCACTCAACGAGGGAGATTCCGTGGAGTTCACGGTCACGAAAGGGCCCAAGGGTTTGCAAGCTGAAAACGTGGTAAAGCTATGACTTTTCGGGCGGCTCCCGCCCGGCGGGAGCCGCCCGACTTTGGAGGTATCCAGCACAGTGAGCGTGCTTATCCAATACACCGGGTTTCAACTAAAGCCCCGCGGTAGGGACTACTGCTACCGGGTTGTGGCCATGAAATCTGAAGACCGGGAATTCACGCTGACCATCTCGAACCGGGCCTTTGAGGAAAGGCACTTCCCTTACCAGGATGGGGCCGCAATCTGCTATCAAAAGCTTCAGAGAGAACTCCTCGCGGAAACCGCTGAGTCTCCACTGCAACACCATCTTACGATTTCAGATCAAGATCTCAACGAGTACCTCGCGAAGTATCGCCCCGCCAAAAGACGCTCCTGGTAGCTCCAGGAATCCCCGCGGCGCTAATCATGTTTCGCACGTTCAAATTCCTAAGTCCTTAAACAGCGCGTCGGCAGACTTGAAGCGCTTCCCCTCGCCTCGGTCCGCTGCCTGCATCGCCTTGACCGTGGTTGTATTGGGGACCTTCACGTGGAACGGCAGGGCTTTCTCTGCGGCCACTCGGACAAGCAAAATGCGTACCGCGTCGGAAACAGACATGCCCATTGCGGCCAGTGTTCTTGCGGCTCTCTTCTTCACCTTCTCGTCCACGCGAATGTGAACCATCGTCGTCGCCATAGTCTTAAAACCTCGCTGAGATACAGCGTATCGCGTTACGAGAACACTATCAACGGTAATCCCTCGGTCTCGGCTGGGCGCGAACGTTCGGCCGACCTCTAGACCAACTGTTCATTCTCCCACCCCAAGCGCGTCAGTTTGATCTTGGTCGGGTCGCTGGTGCCGAGGTGGTAGACGGAGTCAGCGGCGGCGAGGCTGCGCGGCGGCGGGCTGATGAGCCATTCCTCGCCTTTGAAGAGGTTGCGCTTCTTCTGGCAGATGCTCAGGCAGACGGTATCGATAGCCACGGGATCGGTCCCCACCAGAATGCCTTTATAGTCCCACTGATGCAGGGGATTAATCTGCGGCCCGGGGCCAAAATATGGCCGCAGCATATCCACAACAATCAAGCGGGTCTTGCCTTTCACGTCGGGCAGTAGCCAGGTTTCGCCCAGCTTCGCGCTGCCGTCGAAGTGATAGGAACTTCGGTTCCCTGTAAAGTTGATGTAGTTTTTGATGGAGACGGCGATGCCGGCGAGCGTGTGGACTTTCACGGTGGGCACATTGATGAGCGCCGTGCAGTCTTTTACTGGAAGTCCGAAGTCGTTGGCCACGACCCGGCTCCTGGGGACGCCGCTCGCGATCAGAGGATCCGTGATGGCGTCGAGCACCGCCTGATTCACGTGGATTCGTTGCCAAGAGCAGCGCGTGTATTTGATCCCCACGTTGTCTTGCGGGTGGAAGTACCGCTGCCAAGCCTTGGCGACATTGCTTTCACCGGTAAAGGTTTTCATTGCGGTGTCGAGCATCTCCAGCACGACCACCGAGTTGACCTGGTGGCCGGCGTCGACAGCCGCCTCGTGACGGATCAGCACCACCTGGCTGAGAGGATTCTCGGCCGCAAACGCCGAACCCTTTCCTGCGCGCGGTAGGCCTTCAATCCCCATCGCCAGACCCAACGTGGCGTAAGCCGTGCCGCGCAAGAAATCCCGGCGAGTGACCCTGTGGTTTTTGTCATGGTGCTTCATGGTGTGACTCCTTTCATCCGCGAGGCCGCGAAATCAACCAGTTTCTCCGCGCTCTCGCGCGAGCCGGCCTCGAATACGAGCAGGAGGACGCGCTCCTCCCGGCGACCTCCAGCGAATTGTTCTTTTTCCAGTTTGCGGTAGGCCGCATTCCCGGCGGGGGACTGCCGGAGATAAACTCTGCCGAACTGCTCGAAGGCCGCTGCCGCGTCGCTCGGCCTTGGGTAACGAACGATGAGCAAACGCGGCCTGTCGCGGTCCTGCTGGTATCGGGCCAGGATGGCTTCCGTCTTCGAGTTCAGATTGAGCAGATTCGAGTCAGCGAGAAAATAGTGAATATTCAGTAGGACGGACGTATGAAAGTAATGAACGCTGGATTCGAGCAAGCCTTGCGGCGGCAGGGCCTCGAGCAGCGCAGGTTTCCTGCCCTCTTGCGGAATTGCGGAGGCCAGTCGGCTTCCCAGTGACATCAGGGCGGCCTTTACCTTCGGCGTCTCGTCCTCCGCCTGCAAGCGGACGAAGAAGCGATGCTTCCAGAAGCGCAGCAGGCCTGGGGAGTACAGCGCACTTTGGCCCACGGAGACAGGTTGGCCATCGGTGTCGTGGGTGAAGATGCCATAGGCATCCCCAGAAGAAGCCATCTGATAGACTTCCGCGACGATGCGCGGCGCGTTCTCCCTCGCGTACTCGCGCGTTAGCAGCCGCTGGAAGTCGTAGGCAAGGTAAATCTCGCCACCCCCGTCCATATAATCGAAGATGGTCTGCCGCGTGAATACCTTGTCCTCGCCGTCAGCATTCCAGCCCTGAACCTCCTGAGGGAGCCGCAACATATTTTCATCCGCGCGCGCCGCGTCGGGCGCAAAAAGACTCAAGCCTAGTAGAATCAGAAAAGCTCTCGACAATTCTCCCACCCGCCTGTCTTGTGCTTGCCGTCCCCCTGGCCGAGCAGTCCGGAAACCCGCCTCGGGCTGAATCGTAGCACTGGCCGACTGTTCGACTTTGGTTGGCCGGGCACCTGCCAGTATACACCACAGGCCGATCATTTCCTCTTCTTCAGAGCCCGGTGAATTGAAGCCAAAATGCCATCCTCTTGTGTCTCATGCAGAGGAGCTTGCGGATCGTAATTCTCCAAGCCACGAATGATCTCTCCCGGTTCCCCGGTGAATGCGGCGCCGAAGGCGCGGACAAGGCCTTCGAACCAAAACCAGCAGATGACCCATGTCACCACGTTGAGAGCCACGAAAATGAAGCCCATCAATCCCAATATTCGGGGCTCTGGGTGCACATCGGGATGCGCACGCAAGAACAGGGAGAGCCGGACCTGTGTGTGGTGGGTGACGGAATATGAATACCAAGCAACCAGAGCGCAGAGTGAGGCACAGGCTTCCAGAGCCCCCGACACAAAGGCATCGCGCCGCCACTTAATCGACTCCGCAAAAGGCAGCTTCGCACGCCAACTTGCCGGCAAGAGCGACAGGAATGGTCCAAAGAGATAGATCCACATCTCTAGCAGGATGCTGAAAAACCCTAGCCTGTCATTCCGAGCGAAGCGAGGAATCTCGTAGGTCCTATGTTTCCAGAGCGAGATTCCTCGCTTCGCTCGGAATGACAACGTTCGCAAGGGTCTTTCAGTATCCTGTTAGCGTGCAGCGACAAGGGCGAGGCGTTTGGGTCCGGCTTCCAAGATGTGTTCCGGGCAGTCCGCCATCATCAACTTGAAGTTCTCAATGAAGCGCGCAGCAAGCCCGTCGTACTTCTTGAAATACTCGTCCCGGCTGGGCCAGGTGCTGGCCGGATCAAGGATGTCGGAGGGCACGCCTTCGCACGTGGTGGGGACGTCGAAGCCGAAGACCGGATCTTTCTTGTACTCGACCCGGTTGAGTTTTCCATTCAGGGCGGCGTTCAGCAAAGCGCGCGTGTGATGAATGCTGATACGTTTGCCGACCCCGAAAGACCCGCCGGTCCAGCCGGTGTTCACCAGCCAGACGTTCGCCCCGTGCTTGAGGACTTTCTTCTTCAGCAGCTCCGCATAAGCATACGGGTGATGCACCATGAAGGGCCCGCCAAAGCAGGTACTGAAGGTGATCTCGGGCTCGATGCCGAGGCCGATTTCCGTGCCCGCAATCTTGCTGGTGTATCCGGAGATGAAGTGGTAGATGGCCTGGTCGGGGCTGAGGCGGGAAATGGGCGGCATCACGCCCGAGGCGTCGCAAGTGAGGAAGATGACGTTTTTGGGATGGCCGGCTCGCTTCTCGGGCAGAGAATTCTCGATGTATTCGAGAGGATATGCGGCGCGGGTATTCTCGGTCACCCTGTAGTCGTCCAAGTCGAGGTGTCGCGACACGGGGTCGAAGGTGACGTTTTCGAGCAAGGTGCCGAAGCGGCGCGTGCAGGCGTAGATCTGCGGCTCGGCTTCGGGTGAGAGGCGGATGACCTTGGCGTAGCAGCCGTCTTCGAAGTTGAACACGCCGTTATCGCTCCAGCCGTGCTCATCGTCGCCGATCAGGTGGCGCTTAGGGTCAGCGGAAAGTGTGGTCTTGCCGGTGCCGGAGAGGCCGAAGAAGATGGCTACGTCGCCCTCCGGGCCGACGTTGGCCGAGCAGTGCATGGAGAGCACGCCCTCCAGCGGCAAGAGGAAATTGAGCACGGTGAAGATGGTCTTCTTGATTTCACCGGCGTAGCTCGTGCCTCCGATGACGGCGAGCCGCTCACGGAAATTGAGGATGATGAACGTCTCCGTGCGCGTGCCATCAATCAGCGGCGAAGCAAGGAAGCCGGGCACGGCGATGACGGTGAACTCGGGGATGTGTTTCTTGAGCGCATCCTGGTTCCGAATCTTCAGAAACATGGCGCGCGCGAAGAGGCTGTGCCAGGCTTTTTCCGTGATAATGCGGATGGGCAGGCTGTACTCGGGGTCAGCGCCCGCACGACAATCCTGCACGAATACGTCCCTGCCCTGCAAATAGCCCTGCAAGCGAGCCAGCAGAGCGCTGAAGTTCTCGCCGGTGAAGGGGCGGTTGTACTGCCCCCACCAGATCTTGTCCTCGGTGGCTTGTTCGCGGACCACGAATTTGTCGGGAGCGGCTCGCGCCGTGTGCTTGCCGGTGCTCACCAGCAAGGGACCGAGGTGGGTGAGCCGAGCTTCCGATCGGAACACACTCTCCTCGTAGAGAGCGGGAGTCGGCAGGTTCCAGTAGACGCGGCGCAGGTTCGTCAGGCCGTGATTCTGCAGGCCGTAGTCGCTGGCCAGCGTGCCAGCTTCCTGCACCGCTGGAGATTGAACGTCGAGGTAGATATTCATAGCCAGTCCCTCACCAGCTTGCGGTCGCCTAGATAGAGTTCGTTTGCGGAGGTCGGGTCCAGCGCCCACTGGATACGCTCCAGCCCTTCCATGATCTCCCGGATGGCGCCGCAGTAGCTTAGCCTTAGATGACCTTCGAAGCCGAATTCCTTGCCTGGAACGGTAACGACGCGGACTTTATTGAGAAGGAAATTCGCCAGCTTGTGCGAATCCTTCATATAGGCGCTGAAGTCGGGGAAGCAATAGAAAGTGCCATCCGGCTTGGTCACCTTGACGCCCTCGATGGCTCGCAGGCGCTCGATCATCACGTTGCGGTTATTCTCCAGGGTCATGCGCAAGTTCTCGACGGAGGACTGCACGCCGTTCAAGGCCCCCACCGCCGCCCATTGTGAGGGTGCCGAGGGGCCGGAGGTCTGCTGCGATTGGAGGGTCGCCATGGCTTCCACCAGTTCCTTGTTGGCAATGCCCCAGCCGATGCGGAAGCCGGTCATGGCGTACATCTTCGACACGCCGTTGATGACCACGAGCTTGGATTGCTCGAAGGGCGCCTCCATGTAGTCGTAGCAGATGGGAGCACTCTTGCCCTCAAAGACCAGTCGGTTGTAAATATCATCCATGATCAAGTAGAGGCTCTTCTTTTCGCAGAACTCAACTATTTCGGCAATAAAATCTTTCGAAAACATTGCACCTGAGGGATTATTCGGGCTATTAATGATGATCGCCTTCGTATAGGAGCCCACGGCCTCGGCAATCTCTCTCAGCGTAGGATGGAAGCTGCCGTCCTCGGGCGTGATGGCCACCGGGACGCCGCCCGCGAGTTTCACCATCTCCGGGTAACTCACCCAATAGGGGGCCGGGAAAATGACTTCGTCCTTCGGGTCGAGGATGGCGTGGAGCAATACCATAATCGCCTGCTTGGCTCCACCAGAGACGATCACATTATCCGCCGAGATGATTTTGTTGTAGCGCTCCTCGGTATATCGAATGATGGCCTTCTTGAGTGCCGGAATGCCATCCGGTGGCGTATAACGGATATCACCGGTATTCAGCACGGATGTACAGTTGATTACCGCGTCGATGGGCGCTTTACTCTTGGGCTCGCCGCCGCCCAGATGAATCACTGGCTCGCCCTTTTCCCGGAGCAGGGCAGCGGTCTCATTCAGCTTCAAAGTCACTGATTCTTTGATAGTTCGAGCAAGTTGACTGAGGCTCATGGGATTGAATTCCTTTTTTCAGAATGCACCAGGAAAGAAACTATACATGGTTGTTCTAATTCGCGCTAATGTTTGAATTTATGCAAGTTATAAGCATACCCCAAGAGGACGCAATGTCATAGGACCTTCCCCCCAGGGTGATTTTTCTGGCCCGAAGAGTGCTGCAATCAAGACCCAGGCGTGATATCTTGCTATTCTTAGCGCCGACCGTCCTATGATAAACCGACTTCCAGTATCAAAATCAATGACTTTTTATACGGGCCAACGCCTTCGCCCCTTTCTTGTGGCCGGGGCGTTGAAGGCGAGAAAGGGGCAAGTGATTCCCGAGATCCATTTCACACTTCCATCCCTCGAGACTGGCGAGAACAATCCCCGCCTGCGCGCGCGACGGGCTGTTGTAGCCGTGATCCGGGAACTGAGGGGGGCGTCAAAGCGGCGGTTTGAGAATCCAGGAACGCGAATTGCCCTGGCTGGATAGGCTACAAGGAGAGGCGGAATCCCTGCCGGAGAATGGGAATGCGGCTGAAGCTGATCACTTGCGAGATCTTCTACCGGGAGTTTTGCTCGGTGGTGGCGCGTTCCCCGAACACCGTGGATGTGGAGTTCCTTCCTAAGGGTCTGCACGACATCGGCAGCGAGGGCATGCGAGCGCGCCTGCAGGCCGCGCTGGAGCGTGTGGACGACCCCAAATACGAGGCCGTGCTGCTCGGGTACGGCCTCTGCAACAACGGTGTGGTTGGGTTGACTGCCGGCAAATACCCCCTCGTTATTCCTCGCGCCCACGATTGCATCACCCTTTTCCTCGGCAGCTCGGGGCGCTACTTGGATTACTTCAACAACCACCCCGGTGTCTACTTCATGACGACTGGATGGATGGAGCGCGGCAAGGCGGATGGCGAGCTCAGCCAGCTTTCCGTGGGGAAAATACTGGGCGTCGGTCAAAACTACGAAGACCTTGTGGCGCGCTACGGCGAAGAGAATGCCAAGTATCTCTGGAGCGAGTTGGGCGACCTGACAAAGAATTACAGCCAGTTCACCTACATCGAGATGGGGGTGGGGCCGGACGAAAGCTTTGCGCGCGACGCGCGCGAAGAAGCTGCCAAGCGGGGATGGAAGTTCGAAAAACTCGCCGGTGACCTCGGCATGTTCCAGCGACTGGTGGATGGGGTCTGGGACCAAAAGGAATTCCTGGTCGTCCCGCCGGGAAGGCAGGTTGTGGCCGATTACAGCGGAGGGCTTATCTCCATCGGCGGGGGAAGATAAATTGGTAGGGGCGGTTCGCGAACCGCCCCTGCGATCTGCTGACCAGGCGCGCGAGGCAGGAGTGTATGAATAGTCGCGAGCGTGTCCTCGCCATGTTGCAAGGGCAGTCGGTGGACTCCCTTCCCGCCATGCCCATCACCATGATGTTTGCTGCCGACCAGACCGGGGCGAAATACCTCGACTACGCCACGGACTATCGCGTCCAGGCCGAAGCTCAGATCTGTGTTGCGGAGCGATTTGATATTGACCACGTCAGTGTGATCTCTGACCCTGGTTGTGAGGCGTCGGCTGTGGGCGCCACCCTCAAATTCTTCCCCGACCAGCCTCCCGCTATCGACGAAGAAAATGCTCTGCTGAAAGATAAGACCAGGCTTACCAGTCTCAAGATCCCCGACCCCACCAGTCCTGGAAGGATGCGCAACCGGGCACAGGCCGTAAGGCTGATGAAGGAACGCGTCGGGAATGATAAGGTAGTGGAAGGTTGGATCGAGGGTCCTTGCGCGGAGGCCGCCGACCTGCGAGGCATTAACAGTCTCATGCTGGATTTCTACGATGATCCGGCTTTTGTCCGAGACGTGTTTGAATTTGTGGTCGCGATGGAATTGCGCTTCGCGCGATTTCAGGTGGAGATGGGAGCGGATCTAATCGGGGTTGGAGACGCAGCAGCCTCGTTGGTAGGGCCGAAGTTTTACGACGAGTTTGTTTGGCCCTATGAAAAGAAGCTGGTTGACGCGCTGCATGTTGCGGGGATAAAAACCCGTTTGCACATCTGCGGGAATACGCGGCGCATTCTGGCGGGGATGGGCAGGCTGCACTGTTCCATTGTTGAACTGGATTCGCTTTCACCGGTGTCCGAGGGACGTGAAAAAATGGGACCTGAACAGGTTCTGCTCGGTAACATCGACCCCGTGAGAGTCCTGAAGAACGGGACGCCCGAATCCGTTTATGAAGCGGTAGGCGAGTGTCATCGGCAGGCTGGGGAGCGCTTCATTGTGGGGGCGGGTTGCGAGGTTCCGCGGGAGACATCCCCCGCCAACCTCCGGGCCATGGTGCAGTACGCGCGTGAGCACTCGGCGCCTGGCAGTGGGTCAGCTTGATGTAGAGGCGGCGGAACCTGTGCCGATCTGATCGGGACGCCGCCACGCGGTGTCATTCCGAGCCATGTGGCTGTCATTCCGATCCCGCCCTGCGGGAGAGGAATCTCGCTCTGCGTTGAGGAGGATAGGTGGAAGAAAGAATCAGAGCGAGATTCCTCGCTGCGCTCGGAATGACACCGGGAGCAGTGGCGAGGTAAACTCGCCGCTGCACTTGGAAGGTGATAGAAGGGCCCTTGACTCTAAACCCATCCCATCGGATTATTCTCTGGCCCACGCGGGTGGAGCTGAGTGCGCCGGCCGGAACGCCGCTGCGCGACTTGTTGTTCGAGCAAGGAGTTGAATTTCCCTGTGGCGGCCAGGGCAGGTGCCGGGGCTGCCGCATCCGTGTGTTGAACGGAAAGGCGGAAGTTAACCGGGCACAACAGGAGCGGCTTTCGCCTGAGGAGATCGCCAGTGGGTGGCGTCTTGCCTGCCAGTGTGTTGTCGAGGGCGACCTGGAGATCGAACTCCGCCAGTGGGACGCCGCCATACTGGTCGATGATACGGTCTTCGCATTCCGGCCTCGTCAAGGTCTGGGTGTGGCGGTGGATTTGGGCACGACAACCCTTGTGGCTCAGTTGCTGGACTTGGCCACGGGAAGGGTGCTGGCGGTAAGCACCGCGCTGAACGCCCAGGCGCGTTACGGCGCCGACGTGATGAGCAGGCTGCACTTCGCCGTGTTGGAGGGTGGACAACACCAACTCGAGACATTGATCCGTCAGCAGATTGGCACACTCATTGAACAGTTGCTTTTTTCGGCGGGAAAGCATGGGGCCGAAATCGCTGACATCGTGGTGGTGGGAAATACGGTCATGCACCACTTCTTCTGCGGGATCGATGCCGAGCCACTCTCCCATTATCCTTTTGAGCCTGCGGAAGGGGGGCTGAAGACTTTCCGCTCCAGCGCGCTGGGTTGGAAGCATGCGGGCGACCCTCGAGTGCGGTTCCTGCCCTGCCTTGGCGGGTTCGTGGGGAGCGATGTGCTGGCCGGAATTCTGGCCACCAAGCTCACTGAACACGATGACCTGGTCGGACTTATTGATTTGGGAACCAACGGTGAGATTGTGATTGGGAACAAGGACGGATTGCTTTGCGCGTCTGCGGCAGCGGGTCCGGCTTTTGAAGGCGCCAAGATTTCCATGGGTATGCGCGCTTCCACCGGGGCAATTTCGCAAGTGACGGTAAACCGCGACAGGGTACACTGCCACATCATCGGAGACGGCGCTCCAAGCGGCTTGTGCGGGAGCGGTTTGGTAGACGCCGTGGCAGCGGGGCTGGAACTCGGGGTGATCGCAACTTCCGGGCGATTCTCAAAAGGCGAGAACAGTTGGATGCTGGCCCCGCCTGTCGCCCTCACTCAGAATGACATTCGCGAACTTCAGCTCGCCAAGGCGGCCATCGCCGCTGGAATAAAGCTTCTTATGCAGAGGAAGGGCGCGAAAGAACTTGCCCGCCTCTATCTGGCGGGAGCTTTTGGCAACTACATCGATCGCGCCAGCGCACTACGCATTGGCTTGATCGATTTTCCGCCCGAAAGGGTCGAAGCCGCAGGCAACACGGCGCTTCTGGGAGCAAAGCTGGCGCTCTTCAGCCTCGACTCCGAGGACGGGTCATACGCTGGTGTTCGCCGCCGCGTCGAGCACGTGGCGCTCAACGCCGATCCAAGTTTCCAGGATGTTTTTGTAGAGGAACTGGCATTTCCACAAGCAAGACCGAAAAATTAAGGAGACTGCTATGAGCATCTTTGAGGAGCTGCAACAAGCCATAATCGATGGAAAGGCCCCGCTCGCCAAGGAATTGACCGACCGAGGCCTGAAGGAGGGAATCAAGCCCCACGAGTTCTTTCCCAAGGCAATCATTCCTGCCATGGATGAAGTTGGGCGCCGCATGAGGGATTGTGAATTCTTCATCCCGGAAGTGCTGATCGCCGCCCGGGCAGCAAGAGGCGCCACGGACATCCTCCGGCCGCTACTGCTGGGTGAGGAATCCATCAAACCCGCGGGCACGGTGGTCATCTGTACGGTCAAGGGTGACCTGCACGATATCGGCAAAAACATTGTGGCCATGATGCTGGAGAGCGCGGGGTTTCGGATTGTGGACCTGGGGGTGGACGCATCAGCGGACAAGATCGTAGCCGCTGTGAAGCAGCACGATGCAAACTTTGTGGCCCTGTCGGCCCTCCTTACTACGACCATGGTTAACATGAAGGCCATCATTGAAGCGCTCGTTGCTGCCGGCCTTCGAGACAAAGTGAAAGTCCTTGTGGGTGGAGCTCCTCTCACCGATGCCTGGGCGCATTCGATCGGGGCCGACGGCTACGGTAAGGACGCTCCCGGCGCCGTCGAACTGGCCCGTAAGCTCGTTCCCGCAACCTGACGCCTGCTTGGCGAAGGGGCAGAAGGAGGAGTTTGAGTGTGATGACTTCGCGCGAACGAGTGAGTCTTGCCCTTCAGCACAAGGAGGCTGACCGGGTTCCACTCGACCTGGGCGCCAGCGCCGTGACCGGGATGCAGGTGGACACGGTTTACGGCCTGCGCCAGGCACTTGGCTTGGACAGGCCCGGCACACCCATCCGGGTTATAGAACCTTACCAGATGCTCGGTGAGATCGGGCCGGACCTCAGAGAGGCGCTGGGGGTGGACGTGGTCGGCTTGGGCAAACCCTCCAATATGTTCGGATTCAGGAACGAAGGCTGGAAACCGTGGGCCACCTTTGCGGGCACGCCGGTGCTGGTTCCCGAGGGTTTCAATACCGAACCCGAACCGAACGGCGACATCCTGATGTACCCCGAAGGCGACAAGTCTGTCCCGGCAAGTGGCCGGTTGCCCAAGGGCGGGTTCTACTTTGACAGCATAGTTCGGCAGCCGCCCATTGACGAGGGAAGGCTGAACGTCGGGGATAACCTCGAAGAGTTCGGGCCCATCTCCGATGAGGATCTGCAATACCTCCAGCGTGAGGCAGAGAGGCTTTACGCCCAGACGGATGAAGCCATCCTGGCGAACTTCGGCGGCACGGCGTTCGGGGACATTGCCCTGGTCCCTGCTCCCTGGCTGAAACACCCTCGAGGAATCCGCGACATCGAAGAGTGGTACGTCAGCACGGCGACGCGCCGCGATTACGTGTACAGAATCTTTGCACGCCAGTGCGAGATGGGCCTCGAGAACCTGGGGAGGATTCACCAGGTTGTCGGCAACAAGATCGCAGCGGTTTTCGTAACCGGGACCGACTTCGGATCTCAGCATGGTCCCTTCATTTCCCCCAAGGCCTACCGCGACCTGTACAAACCCTTCCACCTCCGGGTCAACAACTGGATTCACGAACACACTCTGTGGAAGTCTTTCATCCACTCCTGCGGATCGGTCAGGGCGCTGATCCCGGACTTCATCGACGCCGGTTTCGACATCCTGAACCCGGTGCAATGTTCGGCGGCGGGCATGGATCCTTGCGAACTCAAGAAGGAATTCGGAGAGCACATCACCTTTTGGGGGGGCGGCGTGGATACCCAACACACTTTGCCTTTTGGGACTCCTGACGAGGTTCGAAAGGAAGTCTGTGAGCGCCTGAAAACATTTGGCCCCGGCGGAGGCTTTGTCTTCAATACCACTCACAACGTGCAGGCGCGCGTGCCCATCGAAAATGTGCTGGCGATGTATGAGACCGTTCGGGACTGTGGACGGTACCCGTTGCGCTGAGGTTTGCACATTATTTGACAACCCTGGTTGTAGCGCCGGGCTTTGACTGCGGCGCCCTCTTGTAGCACGGCCAACTTGCCCCGGCTCACAGTGACTCCGGGTAGTGCGGCGAAAGACATCGCAGATGAAGACTCTGGAAGAATACGTCGCCTTAGCGGGTCAGAGCCACGGTCACATGTGCCCCGGTCAGGTTCTGGGCATCCGTATGGCGATGCTTGGGCTGAGGTCGATCGGTATTGATGATCCGGTCAAAGACCGCAAGCGCCTGTTAACCTTTGTCGAAATCGATCGCTGCGCCACGGACGCCGTTAGCCTGGTCACCGGATGCCGCTTGGGCAAGCGGTCACTCAAGTATCTGGACTATGGGAAGGTTGCGGCGACCTTCGTGGACCTCGAGACGGGCCGGGCGGTGCGGGTGGTGGCTCGTGACGATTCGCGCGCCAAAGCCAAGGCCCTGTTCCCGGCCATTACCGACGCCTCTCAGGCACAGCTTGAAGCGTACAAGGTGATGGAGGATGATGACCTTTTTAACCTCCAGGCGGTGCGCGTGCAACTGAAGCCGGAGGACCTGCCGGGACGCCCGCGCTCTCGCGTCACCTGCGAGCAATGCGGCGAAGGCGTTAACGACGGGCGAGAGCGCCGGCTGGGTGACCGCGTCCTGTGCCGGAGTTGCGCGGGAGAAAAGTACTACGAACCAGTGACGAGTGACGAGCAGGATTCAGGATTCAGGATTCAGGATTCAGGGGATAAGGATGGGCCGGAGAGCGGGTATTAAGGATTCGCTTTTCCCTAGTCCCCAGTCCCCAGCACCCAGCCCCTGGCCCTTGACACCTGACACCTGGCACCTGCTCTTCCGCTCGTCACTCGTCACTTGTCACTGCTCTGTTATGTCTGAGACCCCTATCACCATTCCCGGTAACAGCCCGTCCCTGGTCCCCAACCGGCGATATTGGCCCGTTGTCACGCTCGTGATCCTGGGGATCAATGTTGTTGTCTTTCTCATCATGACCTCCTCCGGGGGCTCAACGAACACGGACGTGCTTCTGGATTTCGGGGCATCGTTCAATCCCTACTTTCGACGCGGGGAATACTGGCGGCTGGTCATGCCGATGTTCCTTCACATCGGTTGGCTGCATCTGATCGTCAACAGTTACGCCCTCTTCATCCTCGGCCCCATCCTGGAGCGAGTTTACGGTTATGGGCGTTTTGCGCTGCTGTACGTTGCCGCCGGCATGGGCAGCTCGGCCCTTTCCATGAGCCTCTCGAGGAACATCGCGGCGGGCGCATCCGGAGCCATCTTCGGAATCGCCGGCGCCATGCTGGTGGCGGGGTACTTGCACCGCGACGCAATCCCGCCTCATTGGGGACGCGCTTTCGGCAGAGGAATTCTTCCTTTCATTCTGCTCAACCTGATCTTCGGCTTTTCGGTCAGAGGGATCGACTACTGGGGACACCTGGGCGGGTTGCTGACTGGCATGGTGTTGGCGGCTCTCATTCCTCCACCCGCGCATGACTTGGCGCCATGGTCCGGCGGAGAGCGGACGTCCCAAGCCGTGGTCGTTGTGCCTATCCTGGTGGTGGCCCTGGCGATGGCTTCCACCGCGCAGCATTACGCGATGTCTCGTGATGTCACCCGGTTGCTCCGGGAAGGTGAGCGGTTGCGCTCCGCCCACCAGGATGCCGAGGCGCTGGAACGTTTCCGGGCGGCGGCCCAGCGGTCGCCACGCGACGAGCGCCCCCACGAGATGATGGGCGCGCTGTATTTGCGGCAGCAACAGTTCGACAAAGCCATCCAGGAATACAGCGAGGCTGTGCGGTTAAGCCCGGGCGCGCCGGAAGCGCAGCTCGCGCTGGGCGTGGCCTACCGCATGAAGGGTGACCTCGCTAGGGCGCAGCAGGCCTTCGAGGCCGCACTAGGCAAAAACCCGACCACGGCGGAGGGGCAGCGATTGCTGGCTGACCTCTATGCCGAGCAGAAGCTCTATTCGGAAGCAATCCAGCATTACAAAGAAGCCTTGCAGATCGAGCCCAACAGTGCCGAATCGCACAATAACCTGGCGTGGCTTTATGCCACCTGCGAAGACCCCAAATGGCGCGACCCGCGCGCGGCGCTCGAGCACGCCAGCCGGGCGGTGGAATTAACTCATTGGAAAGAGGCTGGATTCATCGATACGCTGGCGGAGGCCAATTACGCCAGCGGAAATTATCAGGAGGCTGTCCGAGTCCAGTTGATAGCCTTGCAGCTCGACCCACAAGACCCTGAGCTTCAAGAGCACATGGCCCGCTACCGCAAGGCCGCCGGCGGGTAGTAAGGCGCTGCCCGCTGCGTTGTCAGTTTAACACCCATAATGACATGCCCATGCTCCTCCTGCCTCATGTTAGACTTTGGACTTTCGACCTTTAACTTTGGACTTGTTCCGTGCCCCAACTCCCTCGCGTGGTGATACTCGGCCGCCCCAACGTGGGCAAATCCACGTTGTTCAACCGCATTTGCGGTCGCAGGCGGGCGCTTGTGGGCGACGAGCCGGGAATGACGCGCGACCGCCTCTACGCTCCTGCCACGTGGCTCGGCAAGCCGTTTGAGGTAATCGATACGGGAGGAATGATTCCCTTCGAAAAGGATCTAATCCCAACTGAGATCATCCGTCAAGCACAGGTGGCGATCGAAGAAGCCGCTCAGCTTATTCTGGTGGTGGATGCCCGCCAGGGAATCGTGCCGCTCGACGAAGAATTGGTGCACCTGCTACGCCGCACGGGGAAGCCGCTCTCCCTTGCGGTGAACAAGGTTGACGCCGCTCAGCATTCGCCCTTGGCGGCGGAGTTTCACGGCCTGGGGATCCCCGATATTTTCCCCCTTTCCGCCGAACATGGACTAGGCGTGGATGATCTGCTGGAACACGTCACAAAGGATTTTGCAGTCTCCGCCGAGGCGCCTGAAGAACAGCACGTCGAATCCGCCGGTGGGACGGCCGCGGCTACGCTGGCGCCTGCACGCGATCAAGCCATCAACGTCGCCATCATTGGGCGGCCCAACGTGGGCAAGTCAACTCTGCTGAACAGCCTTCTCCAAGAGGAGCGCTCCATCGTTTCGCCGCTGCCCGGTACCACCCGTGACGCCGTCGACGCGCAATTCGAGCGCGACGGACTTCGCTTCCGGTTCATCGATACCGCCGGGATTCGCCGCAAAGGCAAGACCAAGTTGCTGGCGGAGAAGCTAAGCGTGATTCAGGCGCGAAAACACCTGGAGCGCGCCGACGTGGCGCTGCTCATGCTGGATGGGCCAGAGGGCATCGCGGCCCTCGACACCCACATCGGTGGCTACGCGCATGAAAGCCGGCGCTCGGTCATCATCGTGGTCAACAAATGGGACTTGGTCAAAAAAGGGCCGGCCACCACGCGCGATTACATCCAGATGATAAGGGGGCGGATGAAATTCCTCGCCTACGCCCCCATCGTCTTCATCTCCGCCTTAGCTGGCCAGAAGCTGGGCAATTTGCTCAAGACCATCGCCCAGGTTGCGGAAGCTCGCCGCCTGCGGGTTTCCACATCGGAAATGAACCAGTTCCTCAAGGAGTTGGATTTCGAGCGCGCTCCAACCCCGGCCGGGAAGCCCACGCGGGTCTATTACCTTACCCAGGGCGGAGTCGCTCCCCCTGTGTTCGTCGCCTTTACCAACCGCCCGGGCAAACTACACTTCTCTTTTGAAAGGTTTCTCGAGAACCGCATCCGGGAGAGGTTCGGCTTTATGGGGACTCCGATCATCATCAAGCCTCGCCAGAGCCGCTGACCTCGGCTGCGCGCCAGGTTGTTTTCCATCCAACCGGCCGGTGAGACATTGCGTTGTCTAATTTGGAGGGTTTTAGCCAGAATGGTATACTGACTTGCTTTGAGTGATTATATGGGAGCCAACGCCTTCATGGTTATGGAACTCATTGGGTCCCGGAAGGGAGTTCTGGGTAATGTCCTGGGAAATGACGGGAATCCGCATAATTTTCTTATTGGTCATTATTGTAGCATCGTTCCAACTGCATCCATTTGGCCTGTCCAAGTCTTTGGCAGCCCTTTTGGGTGCTTCTCTGGGGGTGTTTTTCATCTTCTTCGAGATGCGTCTGGAAAGAGCCAGCCTGAAGCGGCTGATCGGAGCTGCCGCAGGATCAATTTTTGGCATTCTTGGGGCGCTCATGATCAGCCACCTGCTGAGCATCACGGCACTGGACAAGGTTAGCCTTTCCTTCCTTCAGGTGACGTTGCTCCTTCTCATGGCCTACGTGGGATTGGTGCTGGGCGCCAACAAGGGCGATTTACTGAATCTATCTGCCCTGGGAGGATTGTTCAGCGCTGAGGTGAAGCCAAAGAGGAACTTTAAGATACTGGATACCAGCGTCATCATCGACGGCCGCGTTGCCGACGTTTGCGAAACGGGTTTCATTGATGGGCTGATGATCATCCCGCAATTCGTGCTGCGCGAACTGCAACTGGTGGCCGATTCTTCCGATCCGCTCAAGCGCAATCGTGGCCGGAGAGGCCTGGATATCCTGCAGCGCATGCAGAAGATGGGCACCATCCAAATCCAGATCGTTGAGGAAGACTTTCCGCACATGCATGAAGTGGATTTGAAACTCATCGAACTGGCCAAGCAGTTGGAGGGGAAAATCGTCACCAACGATTTCAACCTCAACAAGATGGCCCAACTTCAGGGCGTGGCGGTGCTGAACGTCAACGAGCTGGCCAATGCCCTGAAGCCTGTCGTGCTTCCGGGTGAGATCATGCACGTGTTCATCCTCAAGGAAGGCAAGGAATACAATCAGGGTGTTGCCTACCTTGATGACGGCACGATGGTGGTGGTGGATAATGCCAAGAAGATGATTTCCAAGACCATCGACATCGCCGTGACCAGCGTTCTGCAAACCACCGCGGGCAAGATGATTTTCGGAAAGTTCGAGGAACGAAAAGCCGTCGTGGAGCCCGTTCATCAGTAGGCTGGACGTGGGTGGCTTCACGATTGTGGCGACGACGGATGGCGCCCCTCGCCTTTGCTTTCCAGCGAGACGAGCAAGCGAGGTTTCAAGTCCCTGACACCTGAAACCTGGGACCTTATTCTATGAGCGTTCTGGCTATCATTCCAGCGGCAGGATGGGGCGTGCGCATGGGGAGCGCAACACCCAAGCAATTCCTATCGCTCGAGGGCGTTCCGATTTTCGTTCACACGCTGCGGAAATTCGTCGCCTGCGAGGCGGTGGACGACATTTTTCTTGGCCTGCGGGCGGAAGATACAGAACGCGCTCAAAAAGAGATCGAGCGCGAGCATTTGGCGCGGCCAGTGCGGCTGGTGGAAGGGGGGCCCTCGCGCCAGGAGACCGTGGCCCGCTGCCTGGATCAGGCTGGGCCGGATACGGAAGTAGTGCTGGTCCATGACGCCGTCCGGCCGTTTATTGAGCTGGAAATGATCCCACGCCTGGTCGCCGCCGCGCGCCAGGAGGGCGCAGCAATCCTCGGCATCCCCAGTGTTGATACCGTAAAGCAAGTGCAGCGACACATGATCCTGGGGTCCATCCCGCGAGAACGGATCGTGCTTGCGCAGACGCCCCAGGCCTTCCGATATGAGATTATCCGTGAGGCTTATGGCCGGGCCATAGCGGACGGCTTTTACGGAACGGATGACTCCAGCCTTGCCGAACGGCTTGGCTACAGCGTCACCGTGATTATGGGTTCTGACCGCAACATCAAGATTACTAAACCCTCTGACCTGCCTCTCGCCCGCCTTTACATCGCGCAAGAACGCGAACGGCAGGAAGCCGCACAAGGATGAAAGCCTCAGAGCATCAGGTGAAGCCAGAAACAGACATCCGATCGCGCCGAGATAAATCTCCTTCGCGCGAGCCGCCGCATCCGCCATCAGAACTTCAGACTTCTATTCGTACCGGCATCGGGAACGACTTACACCGCCTCATCCCCGGCCGCAAGCTCATCCTAGGCGGAGTGCGAATCCCTTTCGCGAAAGGTCCGGCAGGCCACTCGGACGGCGATGCGCTGGCGCACGCCATCTGCGATGCGCTGCTCGGCGCCGCCGCGCTGGGCGACATGGGGCGGCATTTTCCCAACACTTCTCCCCAATGGCGCGCCGTTTCCAGCCTCTTATTCCTTCGTCATGTCCGCAAGCTGTTGCAGGATGCCGGTTATGCGATTGTGAATGTTGATGCGACGGTAGGCCTTGAACGCCCCAAACTTTCCCCCCATATCCCTCGCATGCAAGAAAAACTGGCCGAGGCACTCGGCCTGAACGCCGATCAAGTCAGTGTGAAAGCCAAGACCGGCGAAGGCGTGGACGCCCTCGGTCGCGGTGAAGCCGTGCGGGCTGACGCTGTCGCACTCATCCGCAAGATACGTCCCTGAAGGGAGCTGAGGGTCTTCGCAGAATTGATTCCCCGTGCCCATTCTCAAACACCTTCTCCGACACCGCGTCAGTCGCCAACAGGTTCAGCGATTAGTCTGGCCGCCGCTGAACATCGCCCACCGGGGGGGAGGTGGAGAAGCTCCGGAGAATACTTTGGCAGCTTTCGAACTCGCCCTCCGGCAGGGCGCAGAAGGGATTGAGTTGGACGTCCACCTTTCTTCCGACGGCATGCCCATGGTCATTCACGACCCGCGCCTGGGCCGCACCACCTCAGGCCACGGGTGGGTCAGCGAGCATCGAGCCAATGCCCTTCGCCGATTGGACGCCGGCTCATGGTTCAATCGGCGTTTTCCAGAAAAGGCGCGGCAGCGTTATGTGGGCGCGAAGATTCCGCTCCTCTCCGAGGTCCTCGCCTGGGTTCGCCAGCACAAGATACTTGCCTTGGTGGAGATCAAGGGGGGCAGGAGCACATATCCGGGCATCGAGGCCAAGGTACTGGATGAGATCGAATGCGCCGGAGTCTGGTGGCTCGCGACCATAGTTTCGTTTGACCTCGCCACCCTCCGCCGTGTCCGGGAACTCGACTCCCACCTCTCGCTGGGCCTGGATGTTTCCCGGTCGCTGCTCGCCATCCGGCGGATAAGGTCCCTGGCAGGCAAAGCTATCCTTCCACATTGGGCAATTGCATCACGGGGATTCATCCGCCGCGCGCACCGGCATTCGCTTCGCGTTTTCACCTGGACTGTGGACCAGCCCGCGCGGATGGAACGAATGATCGCCGCCGGTGTGGACGGAATCATCACCAACTACCCAACCCGGCTGGCGGAAGTCCTTAGCCGGCAAGAATCCTCTGACAGGCAAGAGCCAGAAGCCAGGAGTCAGAAGTCAAGAGACAGAAGGTGGGTCGTAGACGGCATGTGAGATTCTTAGGTTTGTTCCCACCTACCGCCTACTGCCTACCACCTACTTACTGTCCATGAGCGAAGCAAGAAAGAAAACCGCTAAGAAGTTCGTGATCTCCGGACGAGTTCAAGGAGTCGGCTATCGGTTCTTTGCCGAGCGATGGGCAGAGCAGCTTGGCATTGCCGGTTACGTTAAGAACCTCTGGGACGGCACCGTCGAGGCTTATGTGATCGGCGATGCGGTGGCTTTGGAGGAATTCAAACTTCGCCTGGCGGAGGGGCCGCGAAGCGCCCGCGTGACCGGCGTCAGTGAATCCGACGAAGCGGTGGACAGGCGCTACATCCGCTTCATGATCGAAGGCGGATGGTAGGGACCGGTAGGTGGTAGATGGAATGTGCTAGGTGGGAGGATGTCTTCCCCTGCCTACCACCTACGGAGCAATAAGGAGGGGAAGATTAGAGTCTGAAATCTCATTTATGGAGGAATAGGAGTGGATCTTAAGAGCCTGATTCGCGAAGTCCCGGACTTCCCCAAGCCCGGCATTCTTTTTTACGACATTACCACCCTGCTCAAAGACCCGGTTGGGCTTCATTCCGCCGTCGATGCGCTGGCTAACTGTTATATTGGGCGCAAGATTGATTGCGTGGTTGGGATTGAGGCTCGCGGCTTCATCTTTGCGCCGATGGTGGCCTACCGGCTTAACGCCGGATTTGTCCCTGTGCGGAAGCCCAACAAGCTTCCGGCCGCGACCGCGCGTGCCGGTTACAACCTCGAGTACGGCGCCGACTCGCTGGAAATCCACCGCGACGCCGTAAGCCAAGGACAAGACGTATTGATTATTGATGACCTGCTGGCCACCGGCGGGACGGCGGTAGCCGTGGCGGGGCTCATCGAATCACTGGGCGGAACAGTTGTAGGGCTCGGATTTCTGATTGAGCTCGAGTTCCTATGGGGTCGCGCCAAACTCAGTAAGTACGACGTCCGCGCTGTCCTGAAGTATTAGAAGTCGGTAGGTGGTATGTGGAGCAGAGTGTTTTGCCCACCTACTACCTACGACCTACCTCCCTGCGAGCCTGCGTCACCCCCAGCGGCTTCCCGAGGTTCGATTGTTTTCAGGATTTCATCCAGGAAGAACTCCTCAGGCAACGACCCTTCGATTTGAGCACTTTCGTTGACGACGGTCTTCGGAACTGCGTGGACGCGGTACCTGGTAGCCCAATCGGGGAACTCCGTGGCCTCAATGGCGTCGGCGCGGATGTTGTCATTCTCCATCGCGAACTGATACGCCAGTCGCACGGCCCGTGAGCAGTGAGGGCAGGTTGGAGTGACAAACACTTCGAGGTGGAGGGGTTGGGCAAGTTTGGCAAGTTTCTCTCGACTAGCTGGAAGCAGGCCCGAATCCCCCCTCGAGACAGCGAGGATGGCATCGAGCAAGGTGGAAAACTCGTATCCGGCAGGCAAGCCATAAAACCGAATGCCGTAGTCCTTCCCGTTTCGGATTACGGTGGCGGGAACCTTATCCACGCCGTATTCACCCACCTTCCCCTTGTCGAGCAGGAAGTTGAATACCTCGAGCGAGAGCTTGTCGGAAAGGCCGGCCAGTTCCTTCACAAGCTGCAGCGTCTCGGCGCCAAGCTCCAGGTTCAACTCCTGGGTGAAATGGACCAGCCTTACCGGCTTCACCATTTGTTGCAGTCTTTCGCGGATTTGAGCGGCATCCTCGTCGCGGATCAGTCCCATGGCAACCCCCTGGCTGGCAAGCACGTAGCGCGCGTTTCTCACCGCGGGTCTTGAAGGGCGGGGCTTCAGCCCCGCCGCCGGGCACCCGTCAGAAAGGGGCTTTAGCCCCTGAGGCACCAGCCAATGCCATCAGCGAACATGGGGTTTCAGCGGCTAAAGCCGCGACTCTCTAGCGCCGCGTCCGGCGGGGCTGAAGCCCCGCCCTTCGGATTCCTAACGAGGCGTGACTCATCGGTCTGAGGCAACGCCTCTCCAGAACTCAGCGCAGAACTACACATGAAATCCACCCTGCCTGCTCCAATGAAGGGCAAAAGGTTTCGTGCACCTTATTCGATGCTCAAAGGCAGAGTTCGTTGCAGGACTTCGCGTCAAGCTGCGGGCTACAGCTCGCTTTCCGAATCAAAGCCAAACTTCTTCATCTTGTAGCGAAGCGCGTCGCGGGAGATATCCAGGAGTTTGGCAGCGTGGGTTTGGTTTCCCCCCGTCTGCTTTAGGGCCAGACCGACCAATTCCCTCTCCACTTCTTCGAGCGAGGTGCCCTGTTTGGGCAACTCCAGGACAGGAATCATCCGGCCCGAGGCCAGCGGGCGCCAGGAGGTCGCCGCGGCGGTCACGAGGGGCTGCGATTCCACCGGTACGCAGTCCGGGATCGCAACCGGTGTGAGGTTCTCATAACTCTGCGGCTGGCCCGTCACTTGAATCGGAAGATAGGTGGGGCGGATGTAATCCGCCTCCTCGAGAATCATCGCGCGTTCGATGGCGTTCTTCAGTTCGCGGACGTTTCCGGGCCAGTCATAGGCCAGCAGCAGGTTGCGAGCCTCCTGCGTGATGCCCCGGAGGCCCTTTCGAAACCGGAAGTTGTAACGCTCGATGAAGAAGTCCACGAGCGGAAGAACGTCTTCCTTCCGGTGCCGCAGAGGAGGAATGAAAATCGGGATGACACTGAGACGATAGAAAAGGTCCTGGCGGAAGACACCCTCCCGGACACCTTGTTCGAGGTCGCGGTTCGATGCCGCGATAACACGCACATCCACCCCAATGTCCTTGATTCCGCCGATGCGCCGGATCGTTTGGTCTTCCAGAACCCGCAGCAGCTTCGCCTGAAGGTAAGTTGACATTTCACCGATTTCGTCAAGGAACAGGGTCCCGCCATCGGCCACTTCGAAGAGGCCTTTCTTCTGCGCCTTGGCGTCGGTGAACGCCCCGCGCTCGTGCCCGAATAGTTCGGCCTCCATCAAGGTTTCCGGAATTGCCGAACAGTTGATCGGTACAAAAGGCTTATCGGCGCGCACGCTGTCATAATGGATCGCCTTCGCGATGAGGTCCTTTCCTGTGCCGCTCTCTCCCTGAATCAGCACCGTGGACGCTTCGCTGGCCGCCACCTTGCGCACGAAGTTCATCAGTTCCAGCATGCGCGGGGACTTGCCGACCACCTCGTGGTATCCGGAACGCTTCCGCACCTCTTCCCGCAGGCCATCGCGCTCGGAGCGCAACATCGACCGGTCGATAGCATTGGCGATGGTGATCTGAAGCTCGTCGAAGTCCAGCGGCTTCTTGATAAAATCCAGGGCGCCCAGTTTGATTGCAGTCTTGATATCGTCAAGCTGGGGATCACCCGTGATCATAATGACCGGGATGGAAAGATTGTTCTGTTTGATCTCCCGCAGGACCTCAATTCCGCTGAGGTCGGGCAAGCGCACGTCAAGCAGGATCAGGTCCGGCAACTCGGCGCGGATCTGCGCCAGTCCCCCCGTGCCGCTTTCGGCCTCCAGGGCCGTATAGCCCCACTCCTCGAGTTGGCGGCGGACGGACCAGCGAATCAGCTTCTCGTCGTCGACGATCAGGACTTTCTCATTGGGCATAGATTTCTCTGGATTCCTCGACCGCCTCGCGCATGGGCAAGCTGATAATAAAACGACTTCCTTTTCCGAGCTTGCTTTCGACGCTCAACGTGCCCCCATGCTGGCGAATGATCCGCCGGCAGAGTGACAAGCCCAACCCCGTGCCTCCCCGCTTGGTTGTGTAGAAGGGACGGAAGATGCGCTCCAGAGATTCAGGAGGTACACCTACCCCGGTATCGCTCACCGAGATTTCCACCAGGTCCGCCTGGCCCGGCCCGCCAGGAGCGGCGACCTTGGCAGCAACCGTGATCTTCCCTTCCCGCTCGATGGCCTGAACGCCGTTCAAAACCAGGTTCAAAAGCACTTGGTGAAGCTGTTCCGAATCCATGCGAAAGGCAGGGAGGTCCGGAGGAACCTGAATGGAAAACTCCACGTTTTTTGATCCCGTCTGCTGACGAGCGAGATGCAAGGTTCGGGCAAAAGTGTCCTTCAAGTCAGCCCGGCCGAACTGCGGAGGCTTGGGCTTGGCATACGCGAGCATGTCGTTCAGCACTTTCTCGATTCGCCGCACCTCCTGACGCAAATCCTCCATGACTTCGCGGTCCGGGTGATCCTTGGGAAAATCCTTGGAAATAATCTCGATTGCACCGGCAATTCCGGCTAAGGGGTTGCGAATCTCATGAGCCACTCCCGCGGCAAGTTCCCCCATCGTCGCCAGATGCTCCGCCTGGAGCATTTCTGCATCGTGGGCCCCCTGGCAGTGGTCGCAAAAATCCTTCCAGCGGTTGGCCAGCCTATGGATCTCCCTTTCCAGGGCCATCGTGCCACCCTCGAGCTTCGCCGGCATCGCAAGCGTGACGTAAGTGGGAGCAATTCTTCTGATAGCCTCGCGGAGTTCCCCGAGCAGAGCCCAGGACCGGCGCTCCTGGTAAATGAGCATCCCTGTGGCAGCGGCGAGAGCCGCGAGTAGCGGAATGGCCAGCTCAAGTTGGGAATTCAGCCCGTTGCGGAACCACTCATGCCCTGTGAGCAGGACGATTCCTACCATGGCAGAGATCAAGACGACTAGATTCTGGCCAAATGTCGGAGGGAACCTGAATACGCGTTTTAGGGGATCCCAATTCAAGGTTGTGATATTTCCTCTGCACTGACTTACAGGCTTAATTTTAACATACGGTGATGAGTGTGGCCAGAAAGCCCGAAACTTTTTCCGAGGAGATGAGGCACTCCCTAATCGCCGATGCGACGAACCGGCCTTTGATCGCCTGTGTCATTCCGAGCGAAGCGAGGAATCTCGCATGTCCTTTGATTCAGAGCGAGATTCCTCGCTTCGCTCGGAATGACAGGGTACTACCTACCGAGTGCCCGCTCACTTCCATCCCATTCGGTCGCGAAGAGACGTGACGTGCGCGATATGGTGCCGGCCGTGCCAGGCATACATACCAAGGTATTTGTCCAGTGTCACCACTCCCATTTCAGGGTGCAGGAACGTGCGCGCGAAATCCTCTGCGCGCAGGGACCTCAATAGGAGTACAAAGCGCCGGTGCAAAGATTCCAGCAAGGAAAGGGAAAGCTCCGCAGGCGCTGTGCGCGCATCCTTAAGGGTTGCCCAGCGTTCCTGGTCGTACGGCTTAATGGTCGGCTCGTCCTCCGTTAAGGCAAGCCGGAAGCGCACGTAGGCATTCATGTGGCTGTCAGGGAGGTGATGGACCACTTGCCTCACCGTCCAGCCGCCTGGGCGGTAGGGAGTATCGACCTGCTCCTCCGTTAACCCTGCCAGGGCTTTGCGGAGCTGCGCAGGCGCCTGCTCGATTTGAGCAATCAATTGTCGTCTCTGTTCGTCCGTAATGACTCCTTCCCACTTGAACTTCCCGACGGGATATTGCAGGTCCATAGATCCATGCCTCCTTCGTCAAATCGTTCGCGTCCCCAGTGAAAGAAGGGCCCTCATTATTCTACCCTGAAATCCAAATCGGCGGGCGGCATCAACACTCGCTGCGGCGCGAAAGCAGGCTATCCCGCATTTCTCACTACGGCACTGGAAGGGCGGGGCTTCAGCCCCGCCGCTACAAGGCCTTCCTGATTATTCCTGTGTCCCGTGTCCCGCGCAGTCCCGCGCCTGCGGGACTGCGCGGGGCACGGGACCAACAGAGGGCAGGAGCCGCGATTTCGGCGGGGCTGAAGCCCCGCCCTTCCGGCAGCCCCCTAAGAGCGTCCAAACGTGGTGAGAAATCCAGGCCATGGATGGCCTTGAAACTCTCGTTCAGTCTCGTCGAGAATGTGTACACTGTCCGCCTCATCAGCCGTGTCCAGCGTTGGCGCGGAGCCACGTTTCACAAAGGGTCCTTTGTACAACGCGGTCGGCCCTGGCCGCATTGAACAGAAGTGCTCATTCTCTGTAGATCGAGGTCTTATTGTTGGTGTGGATTGAACAGCGCACGCGTCTTCTCAGGCAGGGCGGATATGAACTCGGAAATTAGACGCTCCAGATGCTCGAACTGTTTTTCCGGCCGCCACACAGGGTTCTTTTCAAAATCCATCCTCTTCACAGTCAGGTGCGCAAGCCGCCAGTCTAGCCGGTCACGATAACCTTGAAGCCATGACGGTTTCGCAAGGAGGTTTTGGAATTCCTTACGTAATTGCGTCTTGTCCGGCAGGTAATCGGTTACAAACACGTCTTCAAATTTGCTCTTCTTCGTCGGGTCAATGCGCGGGTAAAAGAAATCGAGTAGCAGTCGCATGTGGATCAAGCACGATTCCCGGATCATCGCATCAGCCACCTTACCGTACCTTGGCTTGCCCCACATCGAAGCAGCAATTCGAAATCTGTTGATCTCAAAGCTTAAGTGTTTGCGGAGCATCTCATCCAACTGATTTTGCTTCGGCGGGACTCTTTGAACTGTGCTCATACAAGTGCTGATTCCAAAATTCCTGGGTTCAGGATGTCTGAAGTAGGCTTCGGGCTGCTCATCGCGTTGAAAAAAAGCGACTATTTTGAAAGTGCGACAGTCAGGAAACCCGCCGTAAGTCCAATTCGCAACTCGCCCTTCATTATCGAATTCCCTCGCCGTCACTCGACAGCGTCCTGTCGGTGTGCCGCCTGTTAGGCGTAGGCGTGCAGTCCTGGCAGCAGGTAGGTGACGCCGAAGAAAGTAAACATCACAATGCCGAACCCGATAATCGCGAAGTAGGCGGAGCGGCGCCCCCGCCAGCCACGCGTCAGCCGCATGTGTATATAACCCGCGTAGGTCAGCCAAGTGATGAGCGCCCAATCTTCCTTTGGGTCCCAACTCCAATAGGATCCCCACGTCCGGTTCGCCCAGTAGGCTCCGGCGATGATCATGAGGGTTAGCAGAGGGAAAGAAATGGCAACGGTCCTATAGATTAACCCGTCGAGAGTGTCCCGTTGCGGCAAGAAATTCGCGATCGTGTCGTATTTCCTGCTCAGCACTTCCCACGCGAGCGAGGCAAACAGCGCGCAGACAGTCCCCGCCAGCAGGAACGGGCTTGCAGCCAAATGAACACCAAAGCTCTGCCCCACCTGGGGAACAAAATACGGCCCGGAGTGGACCTTCAGCAGGAACAGCGCAAGAGCCAGGACCTGAGCAAAGACCGAAGCCAGGAAAAGCCGCCGGCCCCAGTTCTCCCATCGGCCGGGCTTCTCACCAAACGAATCGAGGACATTGATAACCAGGACCGCTGCCGCCAACCCCAAGACGATTACAAACGGCCACCCCAGAACCGGAATGGAAACCATCAGCGGTTCTTTGGGAGCCAGCATCACCTTCTCCTGAGCCTCCGCATCCCAGGCAGGGAGCAGGAAGGCCAAGTTGCTGTCCACCGAGCTGATGACAATCGCGCCGTAAATCGCCGCCACCAGTCCCGAAGTCCAGCTAAGGAAAGTGCGTGCGCTGACCCCGTCCTTTATGAGGTACAACAAGGCTAAGGCGAAAGAAATCGTAAAGCCCGCGTAGCTCAGCATCGCCAGCGTAACGTGAATTTGTAGCCAAGTGCTCTGGAGCGCTGGAACGAGCGGCCTTATCTCCCCCGGTAGCACCTGCAATAAAGTCAGCGCCAGCGTGGCAATGGGTAGGGTTATCGCGCCCAGGAAGGGGATTTCGAGTTTCCACTCCACCACCTCTTGCAGGACCACCACCGCCCAGGAGAAAACCAGTACCATCTCGTAGATGTTCGACAGCGGGGGATGCCCGGAGGTAACCCACCGGGTCACGATGGCCCCCGTGTGCAATAGGAGGCTGCCGCGCGTCAGCGCCTCGGCGCCCGCCACTAGGTTGGACTGCCGGACCGCCAATGAGAAAACATAAAGAACCGAGGCCCCCAAGTATCCAAGAAGTGCCAGATAAAGAAACTTCTCACCTGTTGCCCACCCGGAACGCCCAATAAGGTGCGGGACGGAAACTGCCATCACTACCAGCAAAGCCACGCCGACGGTCAAAAGGATCCAGGTTCCCACGCTGCTGGTCCGGTGTTCATCGACGTGTGTGGTAAGAACTTTCGCCATACTTTGTCTCCTCTTGCCGCACCTTTACCCCGCCAATTGCATGCGACGTAGCGCCGGCCTTCAGGCCGGCACCTGCCCCGACGAGTCGGGGCGCTACACCGTCCAACGAATTACGGGACACCACACTAGCTCAGGCCGGGATTGCTTGCGTAATCTCAGGCTGCGAAGTTCTGAGGGCCACTTCCAGCTCGCCTGCCAATTCGTTGAAACGCCTTTCGAAGCTCTCACGGTATTTGCTGGGTTGTCCCCCAAGCAAGAGTGCCGGCCGCCCCTTGCTGTCGCGTCCGACCACGCCCCACATTCGCACGTGCGACATATATAGGGCCATCATCAGCCCTGCCGTCAGCAGCAGGCACCCACCCCAGATCAGGTTCTGGCCGGGTTGGTGCGCGACTTGCAGCCCGGTCATGTACTCCATTTCCAGGTCCCGAAGTTGAAAGTTGATCCCTGACTCGTTGGGCGGCGCCATATCAGGAGCCTTGGGAAAGATCCACACCCGTGCCTGCTTCCCTCCTGGCAACGTCACCGCCAACTGGAGAGCTGGGTTGCGAGGCTCGTCCGAACGTGAGGCGATCTGGTTCCCTTCCAAAACGAAATCCGGGATGAAATCAGCCAACTCCACTTGCGTACCCTGATCGTGGAGGCGGGCCAGTTCTCCGGGTCGTAAGGTAAATGTCTGCGGAGGATACTTGTTTCCGTCCTTATCAGTCCAACTGGCCTCGAAGACCAACTTGCGGGGTGTCCCAGCGGAACCATAGCTCGCTTGGAAGAACCGTACCCCCTTATAGGTGAGGGGCTCGTTCACAAAGATTTTCTTTCGGGCGACCTCGCGCCCGTTCTCTTCCACAACCAATTGGCTCCAATACTGCTTTGGCGAACCGTCGGGGTACTTTTCCATGCCCGCGCCGTCGCACCGCACTGTAAAACCCAGCCGACGCGGTGCGCCCGGGGCCGTCATGGGTTCAACCGATTGGGTCCGTGCCCCGGGAATCAAGCTAACGTATCCCCTAAAACCCCACAGGCCGTCAACGATGGCGCCCGCGAAAATTATCAGCAGACTGGCGTGGACGACGTAAGGCGCCAAGCGCGCTGTCCGGTGCTTCTCCACATAAAGCGTTCCCCTTTCCAAAACTTTCGGCTTTGGCGGGTAGCCCAGGTCACTAAGTTTCTGGCTGGCGATGGAAAGCGCCTCAGCAGACGTATGGAATCCCAGCGGTATCTCCTTGCGGAACGGCAGTTGGCGCACGAACCACTCGTCCGCCGTCATGTGTGGCCGGGTGAACAACCGCCAGGCTTGGGGAAAACGCTCCAGGGATGCGAGCGTGATATTCGCTCCCAGCAAACCCAGGAGCAGAATGAACCACCAGGCATGAAAGACATCGAATAAACCTAGGGCGTTCAAGAGTCGGACGGTTTGCGGAGCATAAATCTGCTCGATTTGCCCTTCCCGCGCCATGGGCCGCTGCAGGATCATCGTCCCGATGATTACTGCGGTCCCTAGTGAGCCCAGAAGAACCAAACCGCACTCCAACGAGCTAAGAAACCGCAAAAAACTGTCCAGTCTCGTTTGCTGCTTTGCCACCATTCGCTCCCACCACAAGCCTGAAGAATTCCCGGATCCACAACCCTGACACCACAAGGATGCGCATCTGCTGTGCCAGGGGGGACAGAAATGTCCTAAATCCCTAATCTCTTGAAAACACACACGGACCTCATTTGCGGTCATTGAGTTTGGGTATCTTCCGTGACTTATTGCACTAGAAACTTGGGGCAAAAGTCGCACGAGAATGCGCGAACAAACTCAATTTGTCGCTTTTTGGGAGGATGTGATCGAAGCAAGACCTAAATTCCTCAACAACTTCAGAATCTGCCCTCAGGGAATCAAAAATGCTGACAAAAGGACGGCTATTTCAGTGGAGTCAACTTTCGAGGAGGCCTTAATGAAGACCTTTGCTATTGCTCGCAATTCAAATGAAGTCCCTGCAAAAGAGCTCACCCCTGCTCCCAAGCCCGTTCCGGTCGCAAAAGAGGTGATGCCCGTGGAAATGCAACCAACCTTTACCCTCACCTTCACACTTGGCACTCGTATGCGCGAATTGCACGACACAATCATCCGAACAGTCCTCCAGTACACGCGGGGTAACAGGCTGCGCGCAGCTCAACTCCTCCAAATCAACCCGCGGACAATTCGTCGTCGTCTGGGCAAGAAGGAAACTGCCGACTCCGTGACGCGCGCCGCGTAACACTCTTCCAGGGGTTGGCTTGCGATTTTCCACCCCAACGGGAGACTGTCCCTCGCATTCCTCCTGAGTTGTTGCGGGCGTTCCACGTCCGGGCGACAATGCTGCCAAGTTAGTGACAGGCTGTCGGTAAAGCACTTAGTTTTCATCACCCTGCAAACCATGCGGAGATTGGCGCGTCACGTGCTCGCGTCAATAGCGAGTCGCAAGCGCGCCCATCTCGTAATTTCGAGCGTCTTTGGAGTCCAGTCAAAGATGTTGGAACAGGTAAATGGTCAGGATTGGAATCAGGTTGCACGGGATGGGCAGGATGCTGTTAGCATGGAACTCACCGGACGAATATTAATCGTTGATGACGACCCGCACTTCCTGCGGGTGCTGGCACGCATCCTTTCGGGTGAAAATTTCCTCGTCACCTCAGCGGGAGGGGCATGCGACGCATTAGAACTAGTAAAAAATGCGCAGTTTGACTTGATTATCTCCGACCTCCGGATGCCCGAGTGCGACGGCCTGAGCTTCCTCGAGGGGCTGCGTCAGGGCGGAAACGATGCCCCGGTCATCATCCTCACGGCCTACGGAGAGGTTGATACCTATTTGGCAGCCATGAACGCTGGGGCCACCGAATATCTGAACAAGCCCATTCACTCGGATGAATTATTGCGAATTGTCCGCTCCTGTCTGCGCTCCCGAGCCAATCGCCGCAAGACCGTCTCCTCCGATCCCATCTAGCTTCGCCTCCCATCCCCTCCACGGTAATGAGAGTTGGACAATTTTGGATTTTAGATTTTGGATTTTGGATTACCCCCCTTCGTTGCCTAGCGCCTCCCACGGAGTACGTTCTGCGTATCGACATTGTTCTTCCCCAGCCCCTAGCCTCCAGTGCCTAGCCCCTCCTCTTCTAGACCTTCAACTCCACGATCGTCGCCCCGGCGCCGCCTTCGTGGGGTGGAGCGAGATAGAACTTTTCCACGTGCGGGTGCGAAGCAAACATTTCGTGGAGACTCTTCCGAAGGATGCCTTTGCCGTGCCCGTGGATGACGCGCAGCCGAAAGCGTCCGGCCATGTAAGCTTCGTCGAGGAACTTATCTACACGCTCGCGGGCAAGCTCGGCGGTGTCACCAATAACGTTGAGCTCCGCCGGGGTCTCATCCGAGCCCCTGACGGCAACCGCCGCCCTGGGAGCGCTTGTCCCACCCTGAACGATCCGCCGAACCTCGCTCCTCGGGAGGCGCATGTGCAGGTGGCCTACGGCGATGTCAGCCTGGTCATCATCGGGTAAAGCCATAACCGTCCCGAGAGATGATAGGTTGGCCACTTGGACCTGGTCGCCTACGGCGAGTGGCCTGGGAGCCAAAGGTTGTGCCGGGGTTGTGGTAGGGGCACCGATGGCTTCCAGAACCTGCGTGTTCCACTCTTCCCGGACCTCGCGCTTGATGGAGGCCATCTTGCGGTCGAGGCCTTTCGAGGGTTTGGGAGCTTTGGCCGCTTCCAGTTGGGCCCGAAGCTGTTCAATCATGCTCTCCCAACGCTTCTCGTTTTCGTGCAAGGTCTGTTCCAGCCGCGAGTCCAGATCTTTGAGCTTGGCGCGGCGTTCCTGTTCGAACCTGTTCTCCAGCTCGATCTGCCGGGCCTCCTGTTCCTTCCCTTGCTGAGCGAGCAGCCCGACTTGCCTTTCCAGTTCCGCTTTCTGTTGGTGCAGGCCGGCAATCAGGGCTGCCGCTTCCGCATCCGCCGGATGCAGGATGGTGCGCGCCTTTTCCACGATACTCGGCTCGAGGCCCAAGCGTTGCGCGATGTCGAGCCCACTCGATTTTCCCGGCAGCCCGATTAATAACCGGAAAGTGGGCTCGAGCGTCAATTCGTCGAACTCCATGGCCGCGTTGAGGGCTTCCGGAGTCTCTGCGGCATAGGCCTTCAAACGCGAGTGGTGCGTGGTCACCAGAGTCAGGGCGCCGCGCTGCCGGAAATGCTCCAGGATGGCCACCGCCAGCGCGGCGCCTTCATTGGGCTCCGTGCTGGTCCCGAGCTCATCCAGCAGCACCATGTCCTCCCCCCCCGCGACCTTTGCCATCCTTTGAATGTGGGTGACGTGGGCTGAAAACGTGCTCAGGTTCGCTGCGATGGACTGCTGATCGCCGATATCCGCCAACACGCGCCGGAACAGCGGTAGTTTGAACTCGCTCGCCGGCACGGGGATGCCGGCCTGCGCCATGAGCACGGCGCTCCCGAGTGTTTTGAGGGCTACGGTTTTCCCGCCGGTGTTTGGCCCGCTGACGATCATCATGATCTTCGGCGGCTTGAGTTCGATGCTCAGCGGGACAGGACTTCGTCCCTGCGCGCGCAAGGCCTTCTCGAGCAACGGATGCCGGGCATCTTTCAGCAAAAGCGTGCGGTCCGAGCTGAACTCGGGGATGCAGCCATCGTACTGGCGGGAGAATTCCGCCTTGGCGAAGGCAAGGTCCAGCTCGCTTAGAATTTGGGTGGCCCGAACCAGGTCTTCGCGCCGCTCCCGAAGCTTCCGGCTGAATTCTCCCAGGATGCGTTGTATTTCCGCGAATTCCCTGTCCTGAAGTTCTACCAGTTCATTGTTCAAGGGCAGGGTATCCATCGGCTCAAGATAAACGGTTGCCCCTGACGAGCTTGCACCGTGGATTACACCCTGCACCCGCCGCTTCTCCTCCACTCGTACGGGAATCACGAACCGGTCATTCCGAAGTGTAACCACTGCATCCTGGAGCACTCCCTCCTGGCTGAAGCGTCGCAGCAGACGCTCGAGCAGCGCCTGCACTTCCACCCGTAGTCGCTCGATGGCGCGCCGAATCCCGCTCAGAGCGGGACTGGCGGAGGAATCCACCGAGCCGTCGGGGTGGATCTTTCCATCCAGTTCCGTGACCAGGTCGCGGAAGTCTGCCAAGCTACGCGCCAACTCCTCCAGTCGGGGCAAGGGGCACTTGGCAAACAGCCGGTGAATCTCCAGGGCCGCGCGCGCCAGTCCCGTAAGAGCAAAGATCTCCAGCGCCTCCAGGGTCGCACCCTCGATGCGGAGTTTCTCGAGCAGCGGACGCGGGTCTCGAAGGCTTCCCAGAGTTGGTCTCGGACTCTCCCGCAAATATTCGCGCGCTTCTCTTGCCTGTTCCAGTTCGTGACGGATCAGATCGATTCGCGTATGAGGCTCAACAGAATCCAGGAACGGTTCGCTGATTGGCCCGGAAAGGTACCCGCGCAATAATTCCAGGACGGCGGGAAACTCCAGTACTTCACGGGAGAAACGATCCTGACTCTCGTGGCCTTCAATCTTGGAATTCATAGAATCAGGCAAACCAGAAAGCAGAAATTAGAAACTAGAAACTGGAAACTAGAAACTGGAAAATCGAAAATGGAAACCGGCAGCCCTAGTTTCGGTCTTCTATTTTCCAGTTTCTATCTTCCAGTTTCCGGCATTTCGGCCCCATTTTTCGCTTTGATTGGGCCTTTTTGCGTTCAAAAAACAGTTCGTTTTGGGCTCCTGAAAACGCTAACTCCTTTGCTTTCAATATATTCTTAGGTTCGTTCCCACTATTTAGTATCTTTTTTCTGTTTTCGACCCATTTCCCCCCTCCGCCGGGCCGACTTCGAACCCCTTCCCGCGCTCGCTTGCAAGCCTTCTCATGCGACAACTCGCATAGGCTACTACGACTCGAGCCTCGTGTCAAGACCAAAATGCAGGTGCCAGGGGTCAGGGGTCTGGGGTTACCTATCAGGGGCTGGGTGCTGGGTGCTAAGGGCTGGGGAAAGGAGGGCATAGGCGTTAAGATAAGGATTACTTCCATTGTTCCGGCGCCATTCCCGTCCCGCGAAGCGGGACACCGTGAGTAGTCCCGCCATGCGGGATGAAACCTACGGGAATAAAAGCCCAGAGACCATTCCGGCCCCGGAGGGGCCGAACCGTTGATCGGTCAACCCCGTTGGGGTTGGGTGGTTCTGCGCGGTCCGTCATCCGCAGGTTAAAACCTGCGGCTATTCACCGTGGGCCCCTGCCGGGGCCATTTGAACACGCCTTATCTTAACGCTTATGGGAAAGGAAGGTTATCGCCCCGAGCCGTCGGGGCCTTGTCGGCCCTTGCATTCCTGAAAAACGATGCATGGAGTGCGGCACGTTCATTGGGGGGGCGCAAGAAAACTGGTTGCCAGGCGTTGTCAAATACGACAACATAGGAGTATGAGACTGAAGGAGATGTTGCGATGAAAGGCGAAAAGCCGGAAGTGGTGCGCGGGAGCGGGAGTGTTTTCCGCGACCTCGGGCACAAGAACGCGGATGCCGAGCAGTTCAAGGCAATCCTCGCTGCCGAAATCATCAAGGCGCTCGATCGGGAAGGCCTGAGCGTGCGCGCGGCTCATGGGCGCACCGGGATCGCGGCAGCCGACTTCTCGCGTATCCGCAATGCGGATCTCGGCCGCTTCACCGTCGATCGCTTGATGTCGATCCTCAACCGGCTCGGGTCGCGCGTGGAAGTGAGAATCCGGCTGCGGCGGGCCCAACCGGTCGAGGAGGGTGTGCCTGCTTAGCAAGAGAAAGGGCGGGTTAAGCAGTTGGCGGGCCGGCATTTCCCCCGCGCTCGCTTGGGCCAAAATGCTCCAGGGCCCGAAGCAAGCAAGTAGAGCAAACCTGCTTTCCCGCGCCTGCGGGATCCGCGGCTCTTCAAGAGAGGGATTATGAGCACCTGGCGCTAGCCCTGCCCCAGATGCGCCAGAAACCCGGCTTTCCAAGAAGCCGCAGACCTGAAAGGCAGGTGTGCGCTACACTTGCTCCTTGGCGTGGCTCAGCACACCCCGGATCCTCTTCGCAGGCTCAGCGCACTCGGCTGGCGTCAGCGACAAGTGGAAGGCTTGGTTTAGGACGTCCCTCACGATTGTTTCGATCTTCATGGCGCGACCGAAGATATCAAAGGCACCAATGATGTCACCTGCCTCAATTCGATAGCCCTCCAGGTCCGGGACGCACGCCGCGGCATCGCCGAGCGGGTTCCACTGAGCCAGAATTGCCGCGACTTCTGCGATCTCCTTATCCTCCATCCGTTCACCTCCGTCACCTTTCAGCTCGCCGCGATTTTGTCGACCGCTTTTCGAGTCGACCCCCCCCCGCTCATTCTTGGTTGACCTCCGCGCGCAGAAACTTCACAAATTCATCAAGTATCTTTCGTTCCCTGCTTGTCAGCTTGGAGAAGGATTCTGATTTTGCGGCAAAACTCGATGCCTGCTGACGAAATGTAACCGGCACTTCGGTAATGGCCCCCGCGAGAAGAGCTAGTTTCCTCTGTGGGATCTCAAGAAAACGGCTGAGCTTATGCAGCATCAGCGGTGGCGGACGGTATGTACTGTTCCGCTCTAATTCGGCCAATTCTTCGCTTGAAAAGTCGATTTTTCGTGCAAGCTGGTCAAGGCTCAGCCCTCGTTCTTTCCGCAATCCCTTGATCACCTCACGGAAAGCGAACCTGACAGTCTCCAAATCCCGGTCCCTTGGTTGCACCACGACTTGAACCTGCTGGTTGAGGGCTTTGGCAATGCGATTCAACATCGATAAAGAGTGCCCTTCGTAATCCGCATCTTCCAGTCGGCTGATGACCGATTGGGTTGTTTTCACCCGATCTGCCAACTCCTTCTGACTAAGCCCAGCCTGCTCGCGAAGTTCATAAATGGTGCGGGCGACCTCTGCGTTCACCCGCTCCTGTTCTAAAGAGGCCTTGCGCTGAACGTCCTCACCGACGTACCGGCGGTGAAGAATCCGAACCGCGTTGGATGTCGTCCTGGGGTTACTCATTGTCGGGCTCCTCATATGTGTATTTAGCTGGGTTCTTCTCAAACAGCCTGCGACGGCGGATAGCCAGCTCAATCTCCCTATCAGGGACTTGTTCCTCCTTGGTCAGCCCATGGGAGATCACCGCCGTCTGTTGATGGAAGAAATAGAGCATCCGATAGTTCACAGTCTGATAGCTTGTTCGCAACTCATGAATGCCGTCGCGGAGGAAGTCCGCCTCCGGGCGGCGCAACTCGTGGCCCAACTCTGCCAAGCGCTCAATTCGCACGATGCATTTGTCTTGCGCCTTTGTGGGCAGCAGATCCAGCCACACCAGCAAGGGGCAGACGCCATCTTCATCCACGAAGAGGACCACAGTGGTAGCAGGCATGCGGTTTGCCTTTCCGACAATCAGGATACTATCGCAATATTGCGATGGTGTCAACATGTATTTTTGCGACCCCGTATTTTGACACCGGTTCCGTTGCAGAGATCACTGGTGCCCTGATGCGCGCTTGTGCGGAAATGACGGCAATCACTTGAGGGCCGCCAGGAGGCAGTTAGACCCCACTTCCACCGCATTGGCTTCAAAATTCTTGCTGTGACTCCGCGCCTTCGTGTACGCTTGTCCTCAATGGGCGAGGCGCGTTCAGAACAAAAGGGGCTGACGCTGTTGCGGGGATTGCTGCGCCACTCTCCATTTGTGCTGAAGAACTTCAAGCATTATTTCCAGAACTTTTATCGGCGTGAGATTCGGCGCACAAACGTTGTGGCGCCTTATGCCGCAGTGCTCTACGTCACCCACAAATGCAATTTGGCTTGCACCCACTGTACCCAAAAGGAGCCGGAGGTCTTCAGCCAGGAACTGCCGACCGCAGAGACCATCAAGCTGCTCCGAATCATCCGCACGGAAACCGATTCGATGCTCTTCACGGGCGGGGAGCCTACGTTGCGGGACGATATTGAGGAACTGGCCCGCGCGGCGCGGAATGACTTGAAGTTTCGCTCCGTGTTGCTGATCACCAATGGCACGCTTCTCCACAAGCGGCTGGGGTTATTTGACTCCTTGCACGGCCTGATTGTCAGCCTGGATTCGTTGAGGGTGGATTCGACAAAGCCCATGTCCAAGCCCGCTGTCCTCTCCAAGGTGCTGGAGAACCTGCAACTGGCCAGATCGCGCTTTTCCAGGGCGACGGACATCACCATCAGCACGGTCATCGAAGAATGGAACATCGATGAGGTCGAGCACATCATGGACTTCTGCGGCGAGCAGGGATTTGTCTTCGCCACCCAGACCGCGCTGAACGAGAAGTTGCCCAATCTTCGCCTGCGGCAGAACCCGCGCTACCAGGCCCTGGTCGAGAAGATTGTCCAGCGCCGCCGCGAGCGCTCCCAACCCATCAACGGCACGCCCAAGCTCATTCGCACCCTGCTCGAGTTCGGCGATTTCCAGTGCTTCCCCACCATGTTCCCGCGCGTTTACCCCAACGGCGATGTCTTCTACCCCTGCGAACCGCTTAAGAAGATCGGCGGAAATCTGCTGCGCGAAGGATCGTTCAACAAGGTTTTCGCGCGAGGCAGGAAACTCTACGGGGATATACCCGACTGCCACGGCATCTGCCATTTGTTTGGGAATGTGCTTTCGTCCTACTACGCGAAGGATTTCTGGGGACTCGCCGGGGATACCATAATAGGGAACAGGGAGTAGGGAACAGGGAATAGGGAACAGGGAATAGGGAACAGGGAATAGGGAACAGAGTAGGGAATAGGGAACAGAGTAGGGAATAGGGAACAGGGAACAGAGTAGGGAACAGGGAGTAGGGAACAGGGAATAGGGAACAGGGAACAGAATAGGGAACAGAGTAGGGAATAGGGAACAGGCAACAAGTGCCAACGACTGTTCTTCTCCTATCCCTTGTTCCGAATTCCCTGTTCCCTATTCCCCCTTGTCCTGTTCCCTGTTCCCTATTCCCTATTCCCTAAGCACCGGCAATTCTCTCCGCAGGACGTTTCGCACTGTGGTTTCCGCCACGCGAGCCAGGTGCGCAGCGAAGAAGCCGTCATAGCGGAACCGGGCTGTCCGCATGTCCTTTGATTCCCAGGTGATCGCAAGGTCCCAGGTTTGTGCTTCAGCTTCCGACTCGCCTGAGACGGGAACTGGGTGCACAGCCAACTCGCGCACCCGGACCAGCGGGATCTCCTCCAGAGTGTGCTCATGTTCGTCAACCACAAATAGCCGGTCGGGATTCACGAAAACGCTCACAAGGCGAGAGGGCCGTTCATTTCCTGCGGGGATGAACGCCCCGCCGTTCAGGACCACGAGGGCATCGAACTCGCGAGCCTGAGCGTCCACCGACTTTGCTTCCGGCTTGGCGCGAACCAGCAGGCCGAAAGCCATCAGAGCCACGCCGACAACCAAATCCACTATCCCGCCGTTTGCATGCTTGTATCGCCAGCCCAGCAAGCACCCCACCGACGCCACCAGGATTCGAACCGCCGACCATTCCCAGATTCTCCGGCGCAGCCGCCTGACTCCAGGAATCACCATAATGGCCGCGAACAATACGGATAGCGCGGCTTTCCTGATGCCACGCCAAAGCCGCTCGCTCATGGGCACAACGGTCTGAGTTGCGTTTTTATCAACCATGGAGTTCAACCCGAATTCGCAAGCGGTCACCCCGCTGGATAGAAAGAACAACTGCAGAGATTCTTCGCCCCGACAAGTCGGGGCTCAGAATGACACACGTTGGCGGTTCTTCTTCAAGTATTCGACCGTTTGCTCCACATCTCTCACCGGCGTGACGATTTCCATTGCCGGCGACCTCCAATCCCGCTGGTTTGAGTTGAGCTGCCCTTCCTGTTCAAGACAATTGATGACGGGCTGCCAGTAAGGCGACATCACCAACAGGGGCTTGCTCCCGCCCACAGTCCTCGATAGGCTGGCCTTGTTCATCATCTCCCAGGCCAGCGCCAATTCTGCCAGCGTTCCCGTTCCCCCCGGGAGGACAACGTAGGCGTCGCCGCGCTCCAGCAGCGTCATGATGCGTTCCGAGAACGACCTTGTGCGCACCTCTTCTACAATCCACTGATTCGCCCTGCCAGGCCAAATCTCGCACGTAACGCCGATGGTGTGCCCGCCTGCCTCTCGAGCACCGCGCGCGGAGGCTTCCATTAATCCCCTGTATCCGCCATTGCAGATGCCGAACCCGGCTTCTGCCAGCAGCTTTCCCAATTGCCGTGCTTCCGCGTAAGCGCGGCTCGCCTCGCCGGGCAGTGAACTTCCGAAGATTGTTACGACTTTCATAAGGATTAGCCGCAGATCAACGCAGATTAACGCAGCTCTGTGGTCCGTTGTCCGTGGTCCGTACTGGGTCAGGTTCTACAAATTGACGACGGGTGACGACGGACTACTGACAACTGACTACGGACGACGGACAACCGAACACTGACCAGCAAACACAAATAGCACAACCACGCGCCGGGAGCTATCTCTTCCGGCGCGAGAACCAATCATAAACGGCCAAGGCAATTTGGTCGAGGGTGGCTGCGCCCTGCTGCTCCTTGAGGGGGTGACTATTCCCAATGATGGAGAAGACAAGCCTCTTTCCGGACGGCAGATCCATATACCCGGAAAGGGCGTTCCCCTGCTCGAGAGTGCCCGTCTTGGCGTGGATTCTTCCCTCGAGCCGGGTCCCTTTGAAGCGGCCAGCCAACGTCCCGTCCACGCCGGCCACCGGCAGGGTATCCAGGAATATGTCGAAAGCCCGCCCACTCGCCATGTAAATCAGCAGCTTTACGAAAGCCTCTGGTGCAACCAAATCATCTCGCGAAAGGCCCGAACCGTCTGCAAACACCGTCTCGCCCCGCACTACGCCAACTTGCTGCGCAAATTCGCTGAGTACTTCCAAGCCGTCCTCGAGGCCGCCACGATGCTTCACCTCGCGCCCGAGTGTGCGCAAAAGCATTTCCGCAAAAAGATTCCGGCTTTCCTTGTTGGTCGCCTTCACGATCTCCCGGAGTGGCTGGGAGTCATGCTCTGCCAAGACCACGCGCGGAGAAAGTTGGAGAGGAGGAGGCGCGGCTATTGCTGCCTCCAAGCGTGTGACAGAGTGGACCTCGACACCGCCTCGAACCGCAATGCCGGCGTCTTCGAGCGCCTGGCGGAAAAGTTCGCCCACCAACTGCGGCGGACGAGCGATCGCTACCCGTTCGGTAGTCTCACCGGCGTCGAGGGGGATCTGGCCCCAAACGTCTAGTCGCATGGAATCCAGGTCGCGTTCGACCCACAAGCGCCTCTCGGTTCCCGCCCCGCTGGTTTCCAGACTGTTATTGACCTGGTAATAGTCCGTCAGAGGCTCAAGCCAAATCTGCGCGCGGTCGCCGACCTTCAATCCCGGCTTGATTCGGAGTTGCAGAGCATTGGCATTCAAGGCCAGAGCTGAAACAGTCGCCCCATAGCCCCATAACAGGTCCTCAGCGGCCCATCCGTGGATGTAGGGCTCCCAAAGGAAATAACTGTCGTCCGCTACCAGAGCCCCGGTGATTTCAAGCACTCCACGTGTCCTTATCTGCTGCGCCAGATTCTGGAGGGTCGGGCAAGAACCATTTTTCGCCTCTCCGGGGTTCAAAAGAGGCGACGAGATGCCTTCACAAAAACTGGGATCTCCTTTGCCAACCAGGTAAAGGTTTTTCACGCGTCCCTGAGCATCCGGTCCGGATTCGCTTTCCACTGTGGTGCGGAAAACGAAACCCGGGCCGAGCTTTTCGAGCGCCGCCGCCGTGGTAAACAACTTCATATTTGAGGCGGGGTGGAAAAGGTGTTGCGCGTCACGGCTGAAGAGGATTCTTCCGCTCGGAAGCTCCCCCACCTCGATGCCCCAAAAACCGCGGGAGGCATCACTCGAGCTAAGGATTTCATCGAGGCGCGCGTTGAGCGCCGGGGAGGTGTGCTGCTTCGAACGCCGGCTCGCAGCAGAGAGGAACGGCGCAGGCATGGCCACGCACAAAAGTGCGACCACCAAAATGGCGAGAAACCGTGCAAGGTGCTTTCGAATCCGAACTTGAGGTCGGCCAAAACTGCGGTCAACAGTCGAAAGTCGACAGTCGAGGGTGAAAGTCGGCAAAAAGAAGTCCATAGTTGCCAGCTTACAGTTAACAGTGAGGGCCTGCAAAAGGAATTTCCTTGCGGAGTGCGTAGCCCGCTCCCGAATAATCCGGATGACGTCGTTCGCCACTGGACTTCTGAAGCAGGCCTCGGAGGTGGGATGCTAACGGTTGGGCGCAGCTTGCGGGGAAACCCCCGACGCTGCGGCAGGGCTGACCTGCGAGAGCGGCTCCTCTGGCATAATGATCCAGGCGATGATGTAGCCAAGCAGGCCACAGCCCCCGAAGATCACCAGCATGACCCACAAAACCCGAACCAGTGTGGGGTCCAACTCCAGGTATTCTGCGAACCCCGCACAAACGCCTGCAATCTTCCGGTTAACCCGCGAGCGCTGGAGTGGTTTTCGGGACGCGGGAGGCGTGAACAACGCCACCCCGCATTGGCAACAGAAGTTGACTCGCTCGACAAACTCTCTTCCACACTGTGGGCAGAACATGGTTTGGCCTCCCGTGTTAGGGTGATCTCCAATGTGCAATACGTGTCGCTGGGCACGAAAGTTCCGTCTTCGATCCCTTTTCCACAGTCAAACGGTCCCGTGCACTTTCTTTCCGAAGGTCAAGAGAAATTACGCCCGTGAATTCAATTTTGGGGTAATATTTCACTCAATATAGTTAAATCGAGTTGAAGACGAAACGCTTTGCCGTGTCCTGACATATGGCCGTTGAACCGAGAATGAGTTGGTCAGTCCGGAAACCGTTCAAGGTCTTTGCACGCGGCACTTCCTTACGCCGCCGGGTGGCTTACAGCCTGGGCTTGGTACGCTTGATTCTGGTCCCGGTCATTTTTCTGGCGGTTTATTACCTGTTCGCAATGGGTTCGATCGTGGATCGCATCGTCAGTGTGGATGCCCCCATGGCCACTCTGGCGGAACGAATCTCCCTGGAAATGCTGGACGCTCGCAGGGCAGAACGGAATTACTTCCTCGTCTATGACCCGGCGGAACTGGAATCGAATCGCCAGGCGCTGTCCAGGGTGCAGCAGATTATCGATTCGTGCCGCCGGCTGCAGCCGGAAGAGCGTAGCACCCTCGAGCATATCCAGTCGCAGGCTCAATTCTATCAGCGGCGCATGGCGGACGCCGTGGCGCGCCGGGGAGAAGTCACCGAGGCCCCTGCCGAGCACCTTCGTGACGTGGTTCGGGCTTACACCCAAGACCTGGATGAGCTTCTGAAGGGCGCGAGCCACGCCAACCGCGCCAAGCTGGTGGAAGAACTGCACAACCGCGTGGGCTCACTTGACGCGCAGGTGGCAGCCACGCTGGAGGCTGAGGACCCCGCTTTCCACCAGATCTCCGCCGACCTGCGTACCTCCAGCGACACGATTGTGCAGGAATCATCCGACCTGGAGACGCGAAGCTGGGGGCGAGTCCAGCTTGATCATGAAAGGGCGCGTCTTTTGGTCCGGCGGGCGGAGTGGGTGCTGTGCATTGTCTCCGCTTTGACGATCCTCTTGAGCGTCTGGGTAAGCTTTGTCTTGCCGCGGACGGTGGTGGAGCCGCTGGTGGCTCTCAAGGCCGCAGTCGATCATGCCACGGCGGGGAATTATGCCATTGAGTTTGACGTGGAAGGTGAAGGCGAAGTCGCGCAGCTTGCCAACAGTGTCCGCAAGCTGCTGGCCCATGTCCGCGAGAAGGATGAGAACTCGCATCATTCGAGCGAGTCCTGAGGGATCTTGCTACGTTTCCGGTTCGCGGGCGGTATTGCCCCGTCGAGAGTTTTTTGGGCGGCACCTGTGGTAATCTTTGGAAGATAAGGACGGCACTCATCTATCGAGGAGGGGAGACGTATGAAAGGAAAACCGGAAGTCTTGAAGGTCTTACAAGAGATGCTGGAGGAGGAATTGGGGGCCATCAACCAATACTTCTTGCACAGCGAAATGTGCGAGAACTGGGGTTACGAGCGGCTGAGCAAGCACATCAAGAAATTATCCATCAATGAAATGGGGCACGCTGAAAAGATCATCGAGCGCATGCTCTTCCTTGAGGGAATGCCGAGCCTGAGCGAGCTGCCCAAACTCAATATCGGGAAGGACGTGAAAGAGCAGCTTGAGAAGGACTTGGCCTTGGAGCAGGGCGCGGTGAATGGTTACAACGAGGGCATCGCCACATGTCGCAAGGCGGGTGACAACGGCACGGCCGATTTCCTCAAGGAAATTCTCATCGTGGAAGAAGGCCACGTCGATTTCTTCGAGGAACAGCTAGGGCTCATCGAGCAGGTCGGCTTGCAGAATTATTTGGCTCAACAGCTTGGCGAAGGATCGGAAAAGTAAAGTCCTTCAGGACTGTGTCAGCACAACCTGGGTCAGGGGTGATCCGTTGGGTCGCCCCTCTTCATTCCTGCTTCGCGTAGCACGGGCATCCCGCCCGTGAACGCATGAAGCCGACATGGGCGAGACGTCCACGCCACGGCGACGGGTTGCATCGTTCATAGCGGGAATCTGGGGGATTGGTCGGGATGTGCCCAGTCCCTCCTCTCTTGACTCTCGACCTTCGACTCTCGACTTGTCAGGCACCCCTGCGAATTTCGAATGTGGTCAGCTAGCCCTTGATCACTCCAATGGGTTTTAGTCTCGCCACCCGCTTGGCCAATCCTGCGTTGTGGACCACGTCAATGACCACGTCCACGTCTTTATAGGCTTCGGGGATTTCCTCCGTGATGCCGTCGCGGGTCTCGGCTCGCACCATAATACCCAGCTCTTCCAGTCTTTGCCGGGCGTTTTGCGCGAAGGGAGATTTCTTCGCGGCGGTGCGGCTCATCACCCGGCCCGCCCCGTGGCAGGTGGTGCCGAAGGTCTCCTTCATCGCTCCCTCAGCGCCCACCAGAACGTAGGATGCCGTCCCCATAGAGCCGGGTATGAGCACCGGCTGGCCGCAGGACTTATACACCTCCGGCACTTCCGGCCGCCCCGCAGGAAACGCCCGCGTGGCGCCTTTGCGGTGTACCATCACTTTGCGTTCCCGCCCGTTCACCTGATGGCGTTCCAGTTTCGCGATGTTGTGGCAGACGTCGTACACAACCCGCAGTTCTTCCTGCTGGCCGAAGATCCGCTGGAACGCCTGGCGCGCAAAGTGGGTGATGCCCTGGCGGTTGGCCCAGGCAAAGTTCGCCGAGGCCCGCATCGCCGCAAGGTATTCCTGTCCTTCCTTCGAGTGTACTGGAACACACGCCAGTTGCCGGTCGGGCAGCTCGATGCCATAGCGGCGCATACCCGCATCCATATCGCGAAGGTAATCAGTGCAAACCTGGTGACCCAGGCCGCGTGAGCCGGAATGGAGCATGATCAGGATTTCGTTTTGGTAAAGTCCCAAAGTCTGCGCGACCGCCGGGTCGAAGATGTGCTCCACGTACTGAACTTCCAGAAAATGGTTCCCCGAACCGAGCGTTCCCACCTGCGGCAGCCCGCGCTTTTTCGCCCGGTCACTGACCGCTGTCGGGTCGGCGTCGTCGATGGCGCCATTCTCCTCGCAAGTGTCCAAGTCTTCCGGCCTGCCGTAACTGTGCTCGACCATCCAGGTGGCGCCGTCTTTGAGCAACCTGTCGAGCTCCTGGTACGAGAGCCGGATATTCCCGCTTTGGCCTACGCCCGAGGGAATGTCACGGAAGAGCTGGTTCACCAGCTCCTTGATCTTCGGCCGAACCTCGTCGAGCGTCAGCGTACTGGCAAGCAGCCGCACGCCACAGTTGATATCAAATCCCACTCCACCGGGTGAGATCACGCCGCCCTCGTCCGGCAGGGTAGCCGCCACGCCGCCGATTGGAAAGCCGTATCCTTGGTGGATGTCCGGCATGGCCAGCGAGCGGCCCACAATCCCCGGAAGCATTGCCACGTTAATCGCCTGCTCGAGGGAGAGGTCTTTGAGCAAGTCCTTCAGCAGGCGCTCGTCGGTGTAAATGAGCGCATCGGTGAGCATGCCGGGCTTGGTTCCTTGCGGCACAAGCCACCGGTAGTCATCGAGTTTCTGAAGCTGGTGCATCTCGAGAGGCATACGCCTCCTCACGCCATGGCCACGAGAGTATCAACCCATTAGGGCTATTGTAGCTGATTACCCTGCATTAGTAGTCGCCATCTTCTTCTCCCGCCGCGAGGATTTCTCCTTCTGCCAGCAGCGCCTCCGGGTCCTCCGTGTCGAGAAAGGACTCAACACAGAGGGCACTGAGACGCCCCGTTTGGTCTGTGTTGAAGCTTGACCGGCACGGAGCAAGTCAAAACGCAAAGCGCAAAACGCAAAAGTAGAAACCCAAGAACGACCTGAGGTCCGTCCTCTGCAACCGCAGGGAACTACGGCGAAACACTGGCATTTTCTTTCTTAGCCTTTCCTTTGGCGGTAGCGACGGATTTCGAGAGTATCGCGCACAACTGGTTCGATTCGCCCAGCAGATCGGCCATGCGCTCTGCCGAGATCTTCCCCGACTTGACGAGCAGGCGAAGCCAGTAGTTGGACTCCCGCAACTCCTTCAGGGCAATCTGGAGTTTGTGGACAAAATCATCTTTGGACTCCGCTCCCCTGGCCTCTTCGTAGTTCGCACCTATAGATGTGCCACGGCGCAGCAGTTGGTCCGCCACACGCCGGCCCACCAGTGTATTTGGCAATGACTCGACCAGTTTGATGATCCTCGCGCCATAATCCAATAGGCGCTCTCCCAGATCACGCCTTGCTTGGACCATTGCAGTCGGTCCTGTGGTTTTGCCATTTGCGTTTTGCACTTTGCCTTTTGACTTCTCCTTCGCTTTTGGTCGCGGCCGACAGCCGCGCTGTGGTACTCAGCCCTGAACCGATAGGGCTCGCAACGCTCCCTTCCTTCACCCACCCTGAGTCCCGCACACTCATTGTTCCACCAGGTTGACTTCGCGAATTTCTCCTCCAGCGCGAGGCACGCGCAGAGTCTTGATTTCCAAAGGGCGGAAGTTCCCGGTCCAGCGCCGCTTCACTAACCCCAGGTCCAGCGCCGCCTTTGCCGGGCGCCCGGCGGTCTCATAGCAACGGATGATGAGGTCGTCGCCGTCTTCCGCTTTCTTCACCACCGAGACCACCACGTCGGGCGCATCCACGGACAGAAAGGAGGCTGAAAGCGGCCGGGTTCCCGGATGGATTCCCTGGTAGACGATCGGAACGGGAGCCGTGAATTCCTCCGCCCATCGTACGATGCTCGCATCCTGCCAGGCGCCGGAGTGAGGCGCCAGTAACATGCGGAAGGTCTGCTCGCCCTGGTCCTGCCAGATGTACTCTCCATGGGGATCCAGCTTGCGGGGATCGTGTTGCGCGAAGACGGCGCTGCGCGCAATCGAGATTCGCATATCGTTATCTTGCACGCTGTAGCCGTACTTAGCGTCGTTGATGACGGCGAGCCCATATTCGCCTCCCGCACGCTGGCCTGAAAGGTCGATCCAGCGCTGCCCGGGATCTTCTTCGCCTTCAGCCTTCCGCACCTTGTACCCGTAGGCGATTTCGTAAGTGGGTCGGGGATCCTCCACATCCACCGGGAAAGAGAACTTCAGTATTTTAAGATGCTCGCGCCAATCCAGCGCCACGCGCGCCTCCAGAGTCCGGGCGCCGGCGTAGAGCATCCAGTCGGTCTCAAGAGAGGACGAACCGTAGCTCGTGCGCACGCGAAGTGTGGCGCGTAAAGGACCATTTTCAAGCACCCGAAAATGGGCGTTGCTGAAGGCACCGACCTCCTTCGTGTAGGCGCGTACAGCGTGGCTCCAGGTGTCGCTGGGGTCGTCCAAAACGATCGCGCGCGCGCCTCCCGCGCCGCCTTGGAACACCTGCACCCCGGCGTCCTTGTCGAAAATCGAGAGGGTGCCATCCTCCGAAAAGGTGACACGAAGATGTTCATTTTCCAGTTCCTTGTAGGTGGCGTGGACGGCAGACACCGGCTGCGTGCTAGGCTGGAGCTTGCGCAAACGGAATTGCCGGTAACCAAAAGCCGGAACCGACGCGCGGAAAACCAGCTTATTCCGGTCGTCGACCACCGTCGACGCTTGCACCCATTGGTGGGCAACACGGCTCCCGTGCTCATCTTCCAGCAGGGAGTTGCTTTGTAGTGCCGATTGTCCGGCCGGGGATGAGAGCTCCCAGCCCAAATCGTATTCGACATTCAGCCTTGCATCCCAGGCATGAGGATTAAAAACCACCAGGTATTCGGAGTCCGGATCTTGCGTCGGAACTTGCCAGGCAATCTTCTCTGCCGCCCGGTACATGGCTTGATTGGCCACTTCCAGAGCGTATCCGTGCGCTCCTCGCGCCACCGCGTAGTGTTCAGGAAGTGCGCTCCCCGCCATGCTATCGTGGAACTGCATCAACAGCACCTTCTTCCAGGCAGCCGTGATGTCGGCCCTTGGGTATTCAAACCCGGCGACGACGGAGCTGAGAGCCGCCAATTTCTCACCGGTAACAAGCGCCGCCTCCGCGGCCCTGTTGTTCTTCTTGATTTCGGACATTGCCGTGTAGCAGCCCACGGCGTGGTGTTGGAGATCGTCGGCCACGACCGGCAGATCAGCCAGCTTGCTTACCTCGTCAAAGTAACGGTACGGCGTGCTGAAAAGGACCGTCGGGGCGCCCGGCTGCTTCTGCACGTCCAGGATGGATTGGATGTTCAGTTTGGTGGCGCCGCCGCCGTGGTCACCCGCACCATAAAAGACCATCAGAGTCTTGGTAGGTTCCTGCAGGTCCGAAATCATGTGGTGCAACCTGTCTTGCACTGGGCCCGAATCGTCGTAACTGAACGGAATGCGGTAGGTGAGCAATCGCGTGCCGTCGGCGCCTTCCCACCAGAAAAGGTCGGCGGGGAGTTTTTTCTCGTGGGACTGGGGGCGCATGAAAACATAGGCGTGCATCCCTTGCAGGTTGAGAATCTGGGGTAGCGTGCCGGGATGCCCGAACGAGTCGGGGTTGTAACCAATCTGCGCGATGCGCCCGAATAGTTGTTGAAACAGTCTCTGGCCGTAAAGCCCCTGGCGGACCAACGATTCCCCGTTCGGGATATTTACATCCGGCTCGACCCACCATCCTCCCACCACTGCCCACCGCCCCTCTTCCACCCGTTTGCGGATCTCTTGCAGCATCTTCGGATCGGCTTCAGCTACCCACTCATAGAACTGAGCGGAGCTGGCGGTGAAAGTGAAATCCGGGTTCTCATTCATGCGGTCCAGAGCTGAACGGAAAGTGCTCAGTACCACGGACACGCCCTCCGACCACGGCCAGAGCCATACCGCGTCAATGTGGGCATTTCCGATCATGTGGAATCGGTATTGCGAGGCTTGGGGAGGCCAGGAATTTGGAGACTGCGCGCCGGTGTTCGTCGCCAGCAAAGAAAATGCGCAAAGCAAAAAAGCCGAAACATAATTGCGAGCGGCGTGCGATTTCACGGATTAACTCCTAAGGGAAGAAATTAGCCCCGGCACGAACGTGGCCGGCAACAAGCCGCACCATGATTAACACTTCTCTGCCACCTCGTCAACAAACAATCCTGCGCGTGACCCGCGCCCTCGGGTCCTGCTGATCGGCTTCATGAAAATCTGGCGCAGGGAGGTGAATCCCGCACACCCCCGCTGGTAGTTGCAGGAAGCTGCTGAGCCTCTATGAGGATGCTGAAAAACCTTTGTGAACGTTGTCATTCCGATCCCGCCCTGCGGGAGAGGAATCTCTCTCCGGAAGCAAAGGACTTGCGAGATTCCTCTTTGTCCGCCAATAAGAATGGCGGACTCCTCGGAATGACAGGCGAGGCGGGTTTTTCAGCATCCTGCTATACTAGCGCCGCGAGATGTTTATAAGTCTTCAAGGAGGATCTATGGGTCTAGTTTCACGTCGAGATGCCGGCAAGCTTCTGATTGCAGGTTCTGCAGGTTTATGGGCGGTCAGCCGAAACGGTTGGACCGCTGAATACATTAACTCGGTCATTCGTGGCGTTCAGATTGGGGCACAAAGTTATTCGTTTCGCGACCGGGATTTGGATGCGTGTATAGAAGCTTTCAAAACGGTGGGTTTGGGCGAATGCGAGCTGTTTGATGGGCACGTCGCACCCAAGCTGGAGGGGGAAGAACTTAGGAAGTGGTGGCTTTCCGCACCTCTTAGCCATTTTCACGAGATCCGCACCAAGTTCGATAACGCCGGTGTGAAGCTTTATGCTTTCACCCATGCCTTTCATAAGGCGATGACGGATCAGGAAATCGAGCGTGGTTTCCAGGCGGCACAGGCGCTGGGCGTCAAATACATCACATCGTCAGCGAATGTCAGTGTTGCGCCCCGCGTCGATAAGTACGCCCAGAAATACAAGATCATGGTGGGCTTCCACGGACACGACCGAACGTCCGACCCCGACGAGTTCTCCACGCCTGAAACCTTTGCGCGGGCCATGAAGGGCGCCTCACCCTACATCGGCGTCAACCTGGACATCGGCCACTTCGTGGCCGCCGGCGGTGATCCCGTTGCCTACATTCGGGAGCACCACCAGAAGATCGTCATCCTGCACATCAAAGACCGCAAGAAGAACCACGGCGCTAACTTGCCCTTCGGCCAGGGCGACACGCCCATTGTGGAGGTCCTTCGCCTGCTGCGCGACAACAAATGGAAAATCCCCGCCAATATCGAGTACGAGTATGGTGAAGGCGCGAACCTGGATACCGTCGCCGAAGTCAAGAAGTGCTACGCGTATTGCAAGCAGGCGCTGGAAGGTTAGAGTCCGTGATGTTGATGCCCGGTTGATCCGACGCCGACTGTGCTGAGCGGTTTCGCGGGCGCCTACATCGTTTCTTGATCTATGTGACTGGCTCCGTCAGGGCAGCGGAGTAATAGACTGCACCTCACCATGTGACTTAGTCGTCGTAAATGGTGCTCCTATGTCCCACGGCCACCACCAGCACCACCAGCCGCTTCGCCTGCAGCTCGCAAATGATGCGGTAGTCCCGCACCCGGTAGCGCCACAGTCCAAACTTACTGCCACGAAGAGGCTTCCCGAAGTCGCGAGGGGTCCGAGCGGTCGCCACCCGGTTATCCATGTAGTCGATGATTTCGCGCTGGATCTGGCGATCGAGCTTCTTGAGGTCCTGGAGGGCCCCAGGGTCGTATTCAATGTTCCAGGCCAAGCTCTTTTCGCACCTGTCGGCTGGTGAGAGAAGGGCGGCGCTTCTCCAGGCGCGCCTCTGCAAGATAACGGTCTTCGAGGTCTTCAATACTCCCCTCGATGAGTTCGCGGGCATAGTAGGACTTGGTCCGCCCCGTGCGCTTCGCCAGTTCGGACAGTCGCCTTTCAATGTCAGGGTCTAGCCGAATAGAAAGCATAGGGTCCTCTCTATACTACATATCATACACGTATGACAGACAAAATGCTAGCGCTACCGCACTCCAAGGCGCGGAGCTACAGGACAGGTCCGCCCTCGATCTTCAAAGGCAGCCCGCAGTGGGGACAGCGAAGAGGGCATTACGGTGACACGCCCATTGTGCAGGTCCTGCGTTTGCTGCGCGACAACAACAGGAGCATTGTAACATCACCAAAGATATGATATCGTGGGCGATGTGAGACTGGTGCTGGACACCGACGTGGTGGTAGCGGCGATGCGCAGCCCGAGTGGGGCGTCCGCTGCAATTTTGCGGTCGGCACGGCAGGGCCGGACGACGCTTCTGGTGAGCGTGGCCCTGGCCCTGGAATACGAAGCCGTCTGCTGCCAGGCGGAGCATCGGCTGGCATCGGGGCTGTCAGATCGGGAGGTCGATGTCTTTCTCACGGCGGTCGTTGCCCTGGCAGAGCCGGTGAGGACGCATTTTCTGTGGCGGCCACAGCTTCGCGATGCGGGCGATGAAATGGTGCTGGAAGCGGCCGTCAACGGTCACGCGGACGCCCTGGTCACGTTTAACGTGCGGGATTTCGGAATCGTACCTTCGCAGTTTGGTATAGAAGTCCTGCTTCCGCGCGAAGCGATCAGGAGGATCAAACCATGAGTGAAGCAAAGACCTATCCCTTGCGCCTACCCCGGTCGCTCAAGGAAGCGGTCGAGCGGTTGAGCAGGCAGGACGGAACGAGCATCAACCAGTTCGTAGCCACGGCGGTGGCGGAGAAGGTCTCGGCTCTCCAAACCGCCCGGTTTTTCGAGGATCGGAGAGCGCGGGCGGACTTCAAGACCTTCGACAAGATCATGCGGCGTCGCGGTGGAAAGCCACCCCGCGAAGGGGATGAAATGCCGCGATAGAAAAAGGAGCCAAGTGGCGTGGGCATGCGCTCTTCAGCCTGTCTCCGATTCGGCGGCAGCGGGGAGAGTGAAGAGGGCAAATCAGGATCCAGAATTCAGCATTCAAAATTGCCATTGCCCCTTCGCGCACGTTTTGTGCTATTCTCCGCGTTTTAGCTTAACTGCACGGTTTGACGGCGTGGGGGCCGCCGCCAAGCGGGGATAGCTTTACCCGGATGATTTGGCTTGCGAACCTGACCTTCCGAAACTGCCCGATTTGTGGCAGACGATGCTCTCTAGACGATCAGAATTGTTTTGGAGGATTCAAGCCACCTGAGCCTTATGTAACGCCGACCCCGCAGGCGCGGGGTCGGCACGTGCCGGTCCCGCCGTGCGCGGGACCGGCGCTACGTCGAAAATAGGAGTCAACTTGTGAGAGAAAACAAATATATTTTGCCGGAACGTGAACTACCGAAGATTTGGTATAACGTCGTTCCCGACCTGCCAGCGCCTCTGCCGCCTCCACTTCATCCCGGGACGCTAAAGCCGGCCGGGCCCGGCGATCTGGAAGCGATATTCCCCGCGCAGTTGATCGAGCAGGAGGTTTCCGCTTCCCCAACTATTCCCATCCCGGAACCTGTGCTCGACATCCTGCGGCTCTGGCGGCCGACGCCGTTGTGCCGGGCGTGGCGGCTCGAGAAGGCCCTCGGAACTCCAGCGAAAATCTTTTACAAAAATGAAGGTGTCTCACCGGCAGGAAGCCATAAGCTGAACACCTCGACCCCTCAGGCCTATTACAACAAAGTTGCGGGAATTAAGCGCATCTGCACCGAGACCGGTGCGGGCCAGTGGGGAAGCGCCCTGGCGTTCGCGTGCAACGTTTTCGGCCAGGAGTGCATGGTTTACATGGTCAAATGCAGCTTCTACCAGAAGCCGCACCGGCGGACCATGATGGAGGTTTGGGGGGCAAAGTGCATTCCTTCACCGAGCGAGCAGACTGCTGCTGGAAGACAGGTTCTTGCCGAAGATCCCGACTGCCCCGGCAGCCTGGGCATCGCCATCAGCGAAGCGGTTGAAGATGCCGCGCACCGCAAGGACACCAATTACTCGCTGGGCAGCGTCCTCAATCACGTCCTGCTGCACCAGACCATCATCGGCCAGGAGGCTATTGCCCAAATGAAGCTCGCCGGGGCGTTCCCTGACATCGTGATTGGCTGCTGTGGCGGGGGAAGTAACTTCGCGGGGTTGGCGTTTCCCTTCGTACCGCTCAAAGCCGCCGGAAAACAGATCCGGCTCATCGCGGTCGAACCGGCAGCGTGCCCAACCATGACGAAAGGGGTCTATGCCTATGATTTTGGCGACAAGAGCGGGATGACGCCGCTGCTGAAGATGGATACCTTGGGGCACGACTTCATTCCGGCGGGCATCCATGCCGGCGGTTTGCGGTATCACGGCATGGCCCCGCTGGTCAGCCTGCTGCACCGCGAGGGCGTCGTCGAGGCGGTGAGCTATCTGCAACTGAAGTGCTTTGAGGCGGCCATAACCTTCGCGCGTGCGGAGGGAATCATCGTGGCCCCGGAAACCTCCCATGCCGTCTGTTGCGTGATTGAAGAAGCCCTGAAGGCAAAAGAGGAAGGTAAGGAGAAGACCATCCTGTTCAATTTAAGCGGGCACGGCCACTTCGACATGGCGGCTTACGAGAAATACTTGGCAGGCGAACTCTCCGATTACGAGTATCCGGAAGAAAAGATCAAAGAGGCACTGGCGCATCTGCCCAAGGCTTCGTGATTCTTCCCGCGTGACTCTTAGCGCTTCCATGCAGCGAATGCGCATCCCACTTGCTCGGTCCCCAGGGCGATGACGAAGTGGCGCCCGAGCGTGGGGCCGGCGTTTCTGGGTTCTTCATTCGAGGCCACATATGCCACGGAACCGGGCTTGGTTTCATGCTGCCGGAACCCGGCAGGTTGCAGGAAAACCCTTCGGCGCTGTCCATGGCGGCCCCGGCTAACGGCCTATCAGGGCGCCTGAAAAATGGCATTTACAAATGGCATATACCATTGTACACTACCATCATGGTCGCTAAACTCACTCTGGACAAGGCTGGCCGCATGGTGTTACCGAAGGCATTGCGCGACGAGCTGCAACTAAGTCCCGGCGACACGCTGGAGGTGGAGAGTTCGGGCGAGCAAGTTACCTTGCGCCCGCTCCGGGCCACTACGCCCCTTCAGAAGGAGCGCGGCGTTTGGGTCTATCGAACCGGGCAAAAGTTACCCGCCTCGGTGGTCAATGACACGCTTCGCCAGATCCGAGAGGGACGTCATCGAGCCGCTTTAGGTAAAGAGCAGTGAAGGCCCTCTTCGATACCTCGGTTCTGGTCCCAACCTTCCTCGGCGATCACGAACACCATGAAGCCAGCCTGGACGTTTTCCTCCGCTTCGAGAAGCGCCAGGCGTGCTGCGCGGCTCACAGCCTGGCGGAGGTCTACGCCACCCTCACCCGGATGCCCGGCAAATACCGGGTGAGTTGTGAACAGGCGATGTTGTTCCTTGCAGAAATCCGGCAGCGGCTCACCCTCGTAGCGCTCGACGAGGAGGAATACTACGCGACCATCGAGCAAGCGTCGGCGCTTGGGGTGATGGGAGGTACGGTCTATGATGCACTGCTGGCGCGGTGCGCTCTGAAGGCCAGGGCCGAGACCCTTTACACCTGGAACGTGAAACACTTCCAGCAATTGGGACTGGAGGAAGTCGTCAAGCGGATTAGAACTCCATGATCCTGCACCTGACAGCGGGCAGTGCGTCGAGGGTTCGCCGCGGCGGACATTGTATGTCGGCGACCGTTAAGAAGCCAGAACAGGCCACGGATAGGACGCGGTGACAGAGATGTTGTCCCTGATCGTGGGGCGTCCCGATGCATCGGAGCGCCGCCCGCGGGTAAGCAAGGAAGAGAACGTCGAGGATCGTGAGCCCCAAAGGGGCGATTCATCCCAGCCCAGGGCAACGCCCTGGGGCAAGCGCGGAATCAGACCAACATTTGCACCCTGAAGGGGTGCGCCACACAAAACCCATTCCACCGAAGGGTAAGTTTCCAGGGGGAGTTTCACAAGTTTGGCAAACGTACGGGGTCGAGCACGACGAACGATATGTGTGGGATTGAAACAAGCCTGTGGCTTGCCCCTTCAGGGCTCAGTTGAAATGCATGGGCCGCTCAACCCAGGCCAATGGCCTGGGCTGGGGTAGGTCGCCCCTTTGGGGCTCAAAAGCGGCCAGCACAGCCCGCGCTCGCTCCAGGAATGGGAGCAAGGGCGCAGGCGTCCAGAAAGCGCGGTGCGCGCCTACTTGGCAGTGATTGATAGAAACCCGGAAGCGGTGCAAAAAGCGCTCACGAACGAGCCGTGAGGTGCGAAGGGCATCAGGCATGAGAAAACCCACGATCATGACTGGTCGCCGAGGCGACACCGTCGCTACGCGCTGCACAAACCAGCGGTCTGCGCCGGCCACCGGCAAATTCACGATAGGCCTTGTGTGATTTTGGCGGTTGAGATTAGGTGAGCGAACGCACCCAATGTCTTCTCCTCGCAACTCGCTTTGAAAATGGGCTTGCGACTAGAGCTAGCGCAACAGAGCTCTCGGATCCCAGCAGGAAGGTTGCTTCCCATCAGAACCCTGAAGTAAATTCCGCGCGTAAGCAGAGAATACGTAGTGAACTGATTTTGAGATACCAAGCAGGGAACGAAAAACGAGCCCTTTGAAGCAAAGTCAGTACAAACTGTGACGACAGCCACCACGCCACATGGAAATCCCGACTCGCCGAGAAGGTATTTTCTGATTGGGTCCTCGAAAGGTCCGAGGCTTACTGAGGTGGTTTGGCCTAAGATCCGCCATTTGTGGACAGAGGCCCTCCACAAAACGCTGAGGACGAAGTAGGCGAGTTTTTCGGTGTCGACACCCACCGCCGTTCCTGAAAATGCTGCCAATAACGGTCCTGAGGTGAAGGCCATTGCCACGTTCAACTTATTGAGCAGAGGGAAATCCCTGCCGTTATCCACCTGACTTATCAGACAACGTTCTCCGCAATCATTGAAACGTTGTTCGCACTCCCTACAAAACACGTAGTCCCTTAGCTGCTTCGACGTACGGACGGCAACCTTTCGGGTCGTGAGCACCGGATGGGGGTTCTTGTCCCTGGGGTCGAGGGTCATCCTGTAGAGGGCTGCCGGTAGAAGATGGCTTTTTTGAAGTTCTCTGGGGTTTAGGCACAGCTTACATTTTCCCTTCGGCATGTTCGCTTACTCGCTTTCCGCGATTGGTTCGCCGATCTGTGGGCTTTTCTCATGCCCGATGCCCCAGCGGCAACCGCACGTCGTCAAACTGAATGGGGCACGCCGCTATCGTTGCCGTGTCCAAAGCAAAACTGTTGTAACTCGCCAACCGGCTATCTTCGCGTCGCCTCACCGGGCCTTTCCGCACGAGACTCCGGTGCACGTACTCCAGTTGGTCATCGAAGGAAAAGCCCACGGTCACGAGAGAAGTGACCGTGGGCGCCGGGTTCGAAGATGGCTACCCGAAACCTGGACCAGAGCAACCCCCAAATTCATTTAGAGACACGTTGAGTTTCGTTTGACAGTGCATCAGCCAGCGATTCACCATTGGCAAGGCGCAGAAACCTGCTATCTAGGAAGCGTTCCTCAGTCACTTGGAACTCGCTCCCGCCTCGACTCATAATGCTCTGGGATTCGTCATAGAACGCAAGTTTTTCTGACGGAGGTTTCGCCGCAAGTTCCGAAGCGCTCATCGGAACTTCGAACTCCAAGTACTTCTCCAGCCAGCATATGAGAGGGCTGATTGCCATATCCTGATTTCTGCACAGAATGTTGTTTTTCGATGTCTTTTCAAAAATGCTCCTCAGATAATCGATTAGTGCGTAATAGTGGATATTCTGAGTCGCGATGACTCGAACTTTCTCGTTAACAGCAGTCCGATTGAGATGCAAAATATGATAGTAGTCGAGATATTGCTGATTCCGATGAAGGTGGGCACTGATTCCGGTTTGATCCCGGGCAGTGATTCCGATGTCATCCCGGGCGTCTTCGGAGCGAAGCGACGCTGGCCCTCCTATCGTGCTTGAAGTGACCGGGATCG
>Ga0208937_1000147_pt1 | contig 66818 bp, 47 predicted proteins | sample June2015DPH_11_5_FD_184705 | JGI IMG/M metagenome (GOLD analysis project Ga0208937, IMG submission 184705) | Peatland microbial communities from SPRUCE experiment site at the Marcell Experimental Forest, Minnesota, USA - June2015DPH_11_40... | ecosystem: Environmental > Terrestrial > Soil >... | reverse complement strand
GGGGACTCACAACAGGCTCTTCTCCACTACAGAAGCTTTGGACGCTGCCAACGACAAAAAAACCAGTGTTTTGCCCCTACCAACCTCCTGAAAAAACTGCTTCCGCTCCCGATGTGACGAACTTGGGTTAGGTGTGAGTTGAAACGCAAGAATCGGAAAGGAAGATTCTTCGCTTGGACGGTCTTGGGCGGTCTGATTAAATCCATCCGACACAACATGAGCGAAGGCAAACAACCATTTACTGAATATGTGACCAAGGCCAGGCGCGGCCTGGATGCCTCCCGGTGGGGCTGGATTGCCGCCGGCATCCTTGCCGTGCTGTTGGTTGTGTCATTGCTGCTCTGGGCCTCGGCCGGGGGTAAACTGCGCGGACTGGAATCGCTTCGGACCAAGCTGGATGATGCCAATGCCAGTCTCGCCAGCGCACAGGCCGAAAACCAGAAGGACAAAGACCAGATTGCGGCCCTGCAATCCAAGGTTGCCGATCTGGAACAGGACAAGAACACCGCCGCCCAGATGGCAAAAGGCCTCGAAAATGAGATGCGCGCCGACCTTGAATCCAAGGATGTCACCATCTCCAATCTGCAAGGCAAGCTCACCGTGAACATCCTCGACCGTGTCATGTTTGATTCCGGCGAGGCGATCTTGAAACCCGCCGGAGAATCCGTGATGCGCAAGATTGCAGCCATTCTCGCCGGACATCCTCGACTGAAGATTCATGTCATTGGGCACACGGACAACGTGCCCATCCGGCCCGAAGCCCGCAATCGGTTCGCCAGCAACTGGGAACTTTCCACCGCCCGCGCCCTGGCGGCCGTGCATTTCCTCACCGAAAAGGCGGGCGTGGACCCGCACCGCGTCGGGGCCATCGGTTACGGTGAATATCGCCCCCTCGCCGACAATGCGACCGCCGAGGGAAGAGCCAGGAACCGCCGCATTGCCATCACCATTCTGCCGGATGAACTTGCCGGAGCCGACACCGTGCCGGCAGTGAAGCCCGATACGTTCACCAATTCCCCACCGCAGTCCTCTGGAACTGAGGCGCCTGAACCGCCCGTGAAATAACCTTTGGTGAAGATGTCCCCCAACGGCGAGCGCCCGGAGGATTGAATTTGCCAATATCCGAACGCCGGCAAAAAAATGTTCGACGCCCTCCGCAGCGCCATCAGTTGAAGAGCTTTGGTTTGATTCGCCTCATTCCACGGTCAAAGCTGTTCCTGATTGAATGAAACAACGGGAGGGCGAGCGTCAAAGCTCGCTCTCCCTTTCACAAAATTGTATAAAATCAGTGTGAGCGAAATTCTTGACACCAAAATAATTGCAAGCCGCGCCGCAGAAGAACGCGAACGCCTGCTTGGTGAGTTCAAGAATCATCTTGCACAAACAAATGCTGAACATGCGTTCGTCAGCTATGCTGTGTATCTGATTGGTCAATGGTCGAAGAAATGGGAAGAAACGGGCTGGTGCGACCCTGACCCTGCTCTGATTGAGTTGGCTGCGTTCCTTCTGTTTCCGCATTTTGGCAACACTCAAAAGCGTGACGCTGACGCAATTCAGGCGCTGATTGATTTGTTTGAACCAATCCGAACCAACCTGACGATGGAGACGATGTTTGATGCGAGAGACGAAGCTGCTGGCGCTCTCGGAGATATTGCTGTGCATATGCGACTCCGTCGTGAAGGTGTTCGCGGTTCAGCATACCCAGATCAAACGCGAGCTGAGATTGAGAATATTCAAGGACCGTTTGAAGAATGGTATCTGGCAAGAATTGGAATCGGGATTCGACGCGCGCTGGAATTGATTGAAGCTATTCATGAGCAGATGACCCGGAATACCGACGAAACCAGAGCTAGAATTTTGGATAAAATCGGCGCAAGACCTGATTCGTCCGCGGAATTGAAAGACGCCGACCGGCCCAGCGAAGAATCTCCTGCTTTGTCCGATTGGAATAATCGGTTCGCCTATTACTACAGCCTTGCGTTGTCCGACTGCCTTCCCGTGTCTCGTGGGCAACTAAACTGGATGGAGCAGCCGCCAACTGCGGAAGAATGGGCGACACTAATCAATCTGATCGGACTTACTCCAACATCGTGCGCAAAATTGACCGAGCCCTGCCTCGTCAAAAGCCGACCAGTTTTCGTTTTGCCCGGCGAGCGATTGCTCTTCTTTGAGTGGTCGTGTGTATTTGACGAGCTTTTTGCCGCTGCTGACCGAGTAGCTAGGGCAGATCAACTTTTCTACAATCGTCACTACCTGCCGAATCAGACTCGCTGGATGGAATCACAGGTTGTTGAAATGCTGGCACGGGTCTTTCCAAAACAACTAGTTTTCGGTGAACTAGTTTATCCTGACCCAAACAATCCGGGCGGAGAAACGGAGTTAGATGCGGCAGTCAGTTGGGGATCGTTCTTGATTCTCGTTGAAGCGAAGGGATGTCAGTTCCGAGAGGAAGTTGCGCATTTTGATTTCGGACGGCTTCGCACAGATTTGGAAAAGAACGTTGCCGACGCCTTTGAGCAGGCTCAACGGGCTTCCCGCTACATCGCGTCCGTTCCAACAGCAGTTTTTCGCGAAAAACGAACCAAGCGTGAATTACGTGTGGTAGGAAAAAGTCTGCGCCGTGTCTTCAAGGTGTCAGTCACACTACACCACCTCGCAGACCTAACGACACAACTCGCCAACTTGAAGGTTCTCAAGCTTTTCACACAAGGAGATTATCCGCTTTCTGTGAGTTTGGCGGATTTCGATATCATCACCCGTTTCTGCGAGGGACCAGATGTGCTTTTACATTACATTCAGCGCAGACTGGAACTCCAAAGAAGCGGCAAGAACATCCACGGTGACGAGCTTGATATTTTCGGGCTGTATCTGGATACGCGACTGCACCCTAGTCAGTTTTGGGAACGGAAGCCCGATGACGGAAAAGATTTCACCATGCTCAGTCTCACTGGAGGTTCAGAGCGTTTTGACAGGTGGAAGAACGCTCAACGGGGCGCTGAATACGGTGAAGCCCCGGTCATTCGGCTGAAGCTTCCCGATGAAATCGCAGGTCTGTTGCAGGAACTCCGTGGTCGCACTGACAAAGGGGCACGGTGGATTGCCTTTTCCCTGCTCAACCTGTCTGACAATGGCATTCACCGACTCAACCACTTTCTGAAACAATTCCGCGAGCAGCCGCGAGATGCAGGCAAAATGACGAGTGCCGTCTTTGTGGACGAGGGTTTAATCGTTGTAGTGACGGCTGCTCGAATGATTCAACCCGGGCTTCTTCGTCAGACGCTCGCTGCCCGGCTGAGCGTTGAGAAATACAGGCGAAAGGCTTCAATCGCTGTTGGTTTTGCCATTGAACTCAACGACGCCTTCCGAGTTTTTGACACGGCACTCTGGTTGGAAGGCGATTGAGTAGCAGATCCAAAAATGGAGAAGGCAATGAAGGCTATGGGGGCTCTGAAAATTTCGTTAGAGCCTGGACACACATTTCCGAAACCAGAAGACCCGTGCGTTTGCGGGAGCGGAAAACAATTTCAAAATTGTTGCTCGCCCTACTGTGAGCACTGAATGTTAGACGCGATTATGAACTCCAAAGATTTTATCGTAGTTCATGCCGCCATGACTGCGGTTTCGATGGCGGGCGTTTCGTGCTCGGCAATTTTCACGCGCATTTTGTGCAACGCTTCCTCTTGAATCTGCCGGATACGTTCGCGCGTGACGCCCAGCCGGTCGCCGATTTCCTCCAGCGTTTTGGGCCGGCCATCATCCAGCCCGAACCGCATGGCCAGAATCTTGTTTTCCCGCGGCGTGAGCGTAACCAGAACTTCCCGGACCAGTTCCGTGTCGTTTTCCCGGATGAGCCGGTCGAAGGGCGCCGCGGCGTTCGGGTCCGCCACCACTTCGGAAATCTGTTTTGGCTCGTCGGTCCCAATCGGGGCGTCGAGTGAAATGGGCGCCTTGGACGCGTCGCGATACTGCTGGATGCGGCGCGGATTGAGTCCCAGATGGTCCGCCACCTCCTGGTCCGTCGGGTCCCGGTCGAACGCCTCGCGCAGCTTCACCTCCGCCTTGCGGATGTGCGCCACCTTGTCCACCACGTGCACGGGCAACCGGATGGTTTTGGACTGGTTGGCCAGCGCCCGCATGATGCATTGCTTGATCCACCACGAGGCGTAGGTGGAAAGCTTCGCGCCCTTGCCGGGCTTGAACCGCTCGACGCCCTTCATCAGGCCGATGTTGCCCTCATTGATCAAGTCGAGCAGCGGAAGCCCCAGGCCTTCGTAGTCGCGGGCGATTTTCACCACCAGCCGCAGATTGGCCGTGATCATCTTTTCGCGCGCCTTCCGGTCGCCCTTTTTGATCCGCTTCGCGAGGGCGATTTCCTCCTGCGGCGTGATCAATTTCACCTGCCCGATTTCGCGCAGGTACAATTGCAGCGTGTCGCCGCGGATTGACTCTGATGCCACGGGTTCCGATGGTGCAACGTTCGGGGCCGCCGGCGTGCTGGCGACCGTGGCTTCGGGCGATGGGAATCGTAATCGCCGGGACGGACGCACGCCGTTCAGGGGGATGCGAACGCATTTTACCATTGCGCCTCGTGCAGATTGGGTTCGTTTCAGTATGGTTCTCATACAATTGTTTCGTTGTTCGGAAAGCGTAGCAACCGGTCACGCCGCCAGGACGATGACCGGGCTGTTCTCCCGCACGGATTGCTGACGGGCATTCCAAGCGGCCACCGCCCGGACTTTCTCCGCCGCGAGGGTGGGGAAAAACAGGTGCGGATATTTCGTTTGCCAAGCTGCCGCCTCGGCTTCATTCAAGGCCAGCCGGACCAGTTGTTCCGGCGCCGAAAACACGCGGCTGTATTCCGCAAAGATGGCCTCTTTGACCCCGGCAATCTGCGCCCGGATCTTCCGGCAGGACGCCCCGCAGGCTTTCCGGAGCAAACGGCCTCTTTCGGGATTTCTCCAATTTCCATTTTTGCTTGTCAGTTTCATCTTACCCTCCTCCTTTCACTTTTATGTAATAACAACAGTTACATATTCTCACAAAAAAAGAGACTGTCAACCGGTTTTTTTGGCGGCGCCCGGGCACGCGGCCTTGATCATGCCGATCACCCCGGCCAGGGTGGTTTTCTCCAGGTCGCGTTCCATGGCATTCTCCGCCGACGCAAAGACCCGGTTCAAGGTTTCCCGGATGCAATGGCCCACCGGACAGGCCGTGTTGGCTTTTCGGGCGGGACTGGCAAAAGGCTCAACGTCTTCCACGGCGCGATAGACTTCGGCCAGATTGATGCGGCCCGGGGAACGGCTTAAGCGGGAGCCGGACCCGGCCCCTTTGCGGGTCTCCACCAGCCGGGCCCGCTGCAACGACAGGAGGAGCCGCCGGACTATGACCGGGTTGGTGTTGACGCTGGCGGCCAGCCTGGCCGATGTGACCCGGTCGCCCTCCTTGTAAGCGAGGACGGCCAGCACATGCACGGCCATGGCAAAACGACAACTCGTTCGCATAAATGATGATTAATAAGTAACCGCAGAGATTACATTTGTCAACTGAACTTTTTTGTCCGGATCACTCCACCGTCAGACTCTTGGCCAGGTTGCGGGGCTTATCTACGTAGCAACCGGGCGCACCTTGACACTGCGATAAGCCAAGTTGCCCGGTTTCGGAAGGAACGCCGGATTCATCCGGCAGGACATTTAATCACGCGTGCCTGCTGCCGCATGAATGCGGCGTTCCCGTCACAGCCGCATGGTGCAATTCTTCAAAGTTTCTCGGTGGGTGTGAAAGGCAGGCCGCGTTCACCGTTGAAAAGTTTCTTCAACCGCCGGTCTCCGCCACGGCGATGAATCACGCGGCGCCGAGCAGCGCGTGAACCTTGGGCATCCATTCGCTGATCGGGATTTTCTGGGGACAATGGTCTTCGCAGTCGTGGCAGGCAACGCAAACACTGGCCCGCGCTGCATCCGTGATGAAAATCTGATACTTGAAGCGCGAGCCGGGAATGTCTTCGTGGAGAAACGCTTCGTTGTAGATTTCAAAATTGGCCGGAATGTTCACTCCGTTTGGACAGGGCATGCAGTAGTTGCACTTGGTGCAGGGAATAACGGACCGTGCCCGGTATTTTTGCTGCAAGTCCGCGATCAGCTTCAGGTCCGCCGCCTGAAACGAATGGCTGCGGGCGTGAGCCGCCGAATCCAGGTTGGCTTTCACCTGGTCCAGGTTGCTCATGCCGCTTAACACCACCGACACTTCGGGCTGGTCCCAAAGCCATTGCAGCGCCCAGTCCGCCGCAGAGCGCTTCACGCTGGAGCGCTCGATCACCTGGCGAATGGACGACGGCGGATGGGCCAGCCTGCCGCCGAGCAGCGGTTCCATGATTACGACGGCCAGGCCTTTGGCGGCGGCGAGCTTCAAGCCCTTGGTGCCCGCCTGGTTCTCCGTGTCCATGTAGTTGTATTGAATCTGGCAGAACGTCCAATGATCGTAGCCGTTGACGATGTCGGGGAAACTCTCGTAATTGTCGTGGAACGAAAAACCCAGGTGGCGGATGCGTCCGTCGCGAATCGCAGCCTCGGCCTTTTCCAGGAGTTTGTATTTTGGGACGATTTCGCTCCAGCGTTTTTTATCCAGGCCGTGGAGCAGATAGAAATCAACGTGATCGGTCTGGAGCTTGCGCAGTTGTTCGTTCAACATCCGGTCAAAATCGGCTTCCTTTTGGATCAACCACACCGGAGACTTTGTGGCTATTTTCACCTGGTCCCGATGGCCGCGCAACGCCTTGCCGAGAACGGTCTCGCTGTTGCCTTCGTGATAGATGTAAGCGGTGTCGAAATAGTTCACGCCCCGATCCAAGGCGTGGTGGATCATGCGCACCGCTTCCGCTTCGTTGATGTTTGGTCCGTTGGAATTTCCGTCCGCGGTGGGCAGGCGCATGCAGCCAAAGCCCAGAACCGAGGCGTTCCAATCCAGCTTGCCGAATTTTCGAAATTGCATGGTCATTGTTTCACGGGGGGAGGTTTGAGGGAATTCATTCGCGAACCACGGCGGGCGGGCGGCTCCCGGCGTGTTGATGGATCGCTGCGCCCAGCCAGGCGATGGTTTGGCCCAAATCGTTCATGTTGCGCGAAGCCTCGTCGTCCTTGGCCACCTCGCCCTTGTCCAGACCAAATCCGAGGTTCCAATACGTGGATCCCGGCACGATGGCGCCGGACATGAGGAACATGTGGTTCATCGTGTCAAAGGCGTGCGTGCCGCCGCCGCGTCTGACCGCCACCACGGCGGCTCCGATTTTTCCGCGGAACAATCCGCCGTTGGCCAGCGCCACCAGCCCGGCGCGATCCAGCAGCGCCTTCATTTCAGCGCTCACGTCGGTGAAGTACGTCGGCGATCCGAGGATGATCGCGTCGGCCGCGACCATTTTCTCGAAGCACCGGTTGAAAACGTCATCCTTCTGGCTGCACCGGAAATTTTTCTTCTGGAAACACTGGTAACAGGCCTGGCATCCGCGGATGGGTGTTCCGCCGAGCTGGAAGAACTCGGTTTCCCAGCCGGAGGCGGTCAGCGGCGCCAGCGCCTTTTTCAAAAGAATTTCAGTATTCCCGCCCTTGCGCGGGCTACCATTTATGGCAACGGCTTTCATGGTTCTAAATTCTAAACTAGAATCACAAACAGTTCAAATTTCCTGCTTTAACCTGGCCGGGTCAATGACGAACCAAAGTTGAAAAAGGTTTTTGAACTGACGCAGGGATCTTCGTGCTGGACAGCAGCCAGAACCGTTCAGCACTGGCAGTCTTCTCTTGCTCCACCTCCGTCATCCAGACGGATTTGCATCAGTCGCAATTCCGTCCGCAGACTCCAGCCGGTGCGCGTCCAGAACTTCATGCCCTCCGCGTTGCTGGCGAAGATGAAGATGTTGCATTTTGGGATGCCGGCCTGGCGGAGTTTCGCCAAACAGGCATTCACAAGCCGCCGGCCGATGCCACGACACCGGTGGCGTTTTGACACCGCCAAGTGATGCAGATAGCCACGCCGTCCGTCGTGACCGCACAGCACGGCACCAATGATTCGCCCATCCTTTTCCGCAACGAAACTGAGCTTCGGGTTGCGTCGCAGATACGCGGTGTTGGCGCGGCGCGTGTCGGACTCGTTCAACCCCACGCCCTCGGTGCGCCGCCACAATGCGATGACCGCGTCGAAATCTTCGATTCGGAAATGGCGCACGATCGCCAGCGTATTTCTTTCGCCTGTCATCTCGGCGGATAGCTCCTCGTCTTTGTTTATTTGGAAGTTTATTTTATCAACTGATCCAATTGAAGATTCGCAACTTCGATCCTGCCGGAGACGATATTTGTAAAGATGCGATCCAGTTCTGCAGATATAACGATGTTGGTCGAATATTGTCGTCGAAGACTGTAAAATCGGAGGGCCATGGTCAGATCGTTCGTGTTACGGGAAAAATTGGATTCCAGGTATTGTCGGCGACAATCCTGAATAATCCCCAAATCCCGGTAGCCGTATTCCCGGGTTGGTTCGACCATCGAGCCTTCGCCAAAGTCATTCCAGGTGACGATCTGGACAATGGCCGAGGAGTTGGTCATGCCGCGGCTCAAGGTTTCACGCAACGTGTCACCGTGACGGTCACCGAGGTAGCCCCAATAGTTCCGCACCCCGGCCCGTTGATAAATGTCATGAAAACGCGGAAAGGCGCTGCTGATGAATGCCGGCCAGTTGCCGGCCTTTTGATCGAAATCAGCCAGATAACTCTTCAAAGCGGCGCCGGACAATACGCCACCGGTGCCGGGTGCCTGGCTCATCCACATGGGCAGCCAGTTGAATGCGCCCGTGCTGCCGGACAGGCGATTGTCCTCGGTGAAGAAGGCCGGTTGATTGGTCGGCCCGAGCACGGAGAAAATACCCTCCCAATTGCTGCTCATCATGAAGTATTGCGGGCCAAAATTCAACAAAACCGGCCGACCCTTCAGCCGCAAATAACTCGCATCGGAAAAAAAGTTGGTTTGCAGGTAAAGCATTTCCTTTTGGGCATGAAAGATGGCGTCCCCCGCAGCAAGGGAATTGCTGTCAATCATATGCTGGATCGTCTGGTCTTCGTAGCAGATGGAAAATTTCAGGGCCGCCTTGCGGGTAAATTGAAACAGTTTCACCGTCGCCTGATTGTTGGTGCCATAATCCAAGTAGTCGGCCGACCCATACCAGTCCACGATCACACCATCAACCCCGGCCAGCTTCATGAGCAATACATGATACTCGAGCACCGCCGGGTCGGACGAATCATACGGGCCGATCAATGGATAATACCAGGAGGCAATCTGTCGTTCCCCCGACGCATTCACCCCATCGGGATTGAAATGATTCATCGTCCAGTGCCAGCCCCAACCATCGGAGTAAGGCTTGGCCGTGTACCATGGCATGTAATAAACCATCACGGTCTTGGAAGCGGCACGGGAGGCTATGGGTGCGGCCCCAAAAAAGGATGAGAGTGCGGCCAATAACAAAATGGTTCTCGGTTTCATTCGTTGGCACTTTAATCAAACCCGGGGCATAACGCAATTCCGGCAAACCCATTGCCGCCAGTCTGCGGGTTGAGCCGGAAGCCTGTTGGCAAAGGCGAAAATGGTCGGCCCGCTTTTTCGGGACCAGGCCACCAACCTGATCCTATTGGACTTTGAAAAAACTGCATAAGGCCTGGGTGGTCGCCGTGCTAAAAACCGAAACATTGGTGCTGACCGCGAAGGTTTGGACGGACTGCCAGGTTGTAAGATTGGTTGACATCATAACCTGCATGCTGGACGCCACATATCCGCCAATAAGAAATCGCAGTTGAACCCCATCGTAAGAAAGATTGTAAATCACCGGCTTGTTGGATTCCATGCCTGTCAGTTGCAAGTTTGCCGTGGATATCGCTCCGGAAACAATGTTGGTGAAGGTACGATTCAGTTCCGCAGAGAGGGCTGGGGTGCTCCCATACTGCTTGCGAAGATTGTAAAGCCGGAAGGCCAATGACAGATCATTGGTGTGATAGGGAAAACTGGAGTCCAGGTATTGACGGCGCAAATTCTGAACAATCCCCAAGTCCCGATACCCGTAATCCACGGTTGGTTCGACAATCGTTCCTTCACCAAAGTCATTCCAGGTGACGATCTGAACGATGGCCGAATTGTTGGTCATTGCGCGGCTCAACGTATTGGTGAAAGTGCTTCCGTTTGCATCATCCAGATAGCCAAACGATGAACTTACGCCCGCCTGCGCGTAAATATCATGGAATCGCGGAAAGGCGCTGCTTACAAAGCTGGGCCAGCCGCCACCCTTTTGATCAAAGCTGACCAGATAACTTTGCAGTTCAGCGGGCGTCAGCGTGTTCGTACCACCGCCTGATAGCGACATGGGGGGCCAATCAAAAGCTCCCGCGCCAACAGGTGACAGACGATTGTCCTCGGTGAAAAACGCCGGTTGATTTGTTGTATTCAGCACGGAGAAAATGGAAGTCCAGTCGGAACTATTATGAAAATACTGCGGGCCAAAATTTAAAAGCACCGGCACGTTGTCCAGACGGAGAAAGCTGGGATCCATAAAGAAGTTGGTCTGCGCGTACAGCATGGTCTGTTGCGCATGTGCAATGGCAGTGCCAGCAGTTACGTCAACACCATTCATGCTGCCGCCATTAATCTCCGCCTGAATTGTTGCATCTTCGTAACAGAGGGAAAATTTCAGGCCTGCCTTGCGGGTGTAGTTGAATAAAGCCAATGTCCGTTGGTTGTTGATGCTGTAGTCATAATAATTGTCCTGGCCATACCAATCCACAATCACTCCGTCAATCCCTGCCAGTTTCATCAGAAGCACATGGTATTCCAGCACGGCTGGATCGAGCGAATCATAAGGGCCAATCAGCGGGTAATACCATGAGGCAATTTCCTGTTCGCCATTGTTTGTGTTGATTACATTGGGATTGAAATAATTCATCGTCCAATGGTATCCCCAGGAACTACCACCCAGGCTGTAAGGGGATTGAAACCACGGCATGTAATGAACCATCACCGGTTTTGGGGCACTGCGGGCAACCTCCGGCGCAGTGAATAAAAACGGGGTGAAAGCCGCCAATATGAGAATACTTCTAAATTTCACAGGAACAGTATTTCCTTACGTTTAGCTGTTCAAACAAAAGCAGCCATAGGTCGCAGCTGTATGGCTGCCAACTGTTGCCTTTCTTCGGACATCATAATTAATTTCTTCAATGATCCAAAATCAGTCTAAAAAGCCGGCGATCAATGTTTGCCGGCTTTCGTTGCGATTATCACCCGATACGTGTCCCTGATACGACTGCTGAATTCAAACAAAACCCGCATTGGCAACCGGCATCGCAATCATGGTCGTTGTTTGACTGCCTCCCGATGCAACGTCCGCAAAAGGTGATAGCTCACGCAAACAGTTTGCGATTCTCATGTTATTTGTTTTAATATAATAACTCATTGGCTGCGGGAAGGCAGTCGCATGAAATGGTGACAGACTGTCTGCTTGTGTCTGCAGATTTTTCGTTTCATAATTAAATCACAAAACAGCATGCTCCGGTTTTTGGATTTTTCTTATTTGTCTGGCTTGTCGCTATGTGCGCTGAACCGGTGGGGAATTTTCATATTGAGCCGAACAGCTTGGTGCAAGATGGCACGGTTGCTGGTGGCGTGGATGGCATTGGTGCTGGTGACTCCGGCCAACGCAGTAATCTTGTGGAACGACCCGGATACAACACTGGTTCATGAAAACGGGGCGGGCGCCGATATTCTTGGCGGCGCTGTGAAACGGGATGACTCGGCCAACGACACACTTTATTTCAAATTCCACGTTGACCCGTTGTCAGACAAGGACACGGAGGAATATTTTGCTGCGTTCGAACTGTTTGAAGGGGATGCGGAACGACTGGGAATCGGCAACGCCATGAAAGCCTGGGCTTACAGCGCTTTTTTTCATGCGGATGAAACCGGTGAATCCGATAACCTCGCTGGTTATATTGACCTTCACACTTTAAACCCCGAATCCTCCACGAACGGGGCTTCTGGTTCGTATCAATATCCACGACGCGGTGTCGGGACCACCATTGTCTTCAAGATTCAGTATGTTCCCGGCGAAGACGATTTGGTTACAGTCTGGCTAAATCCCGACCTTGGCCCGGGTGCAAACGAAGCCTATCAACCGGAAGGTCTGACGACGCGATTCAATGCCAATGCTAGCTTTGACGAAATCCGCCTGCGTCATGCCGGTCTTGGTGGCGGATGGGCATTCAGCGATCTGGCCATTGCGACTTCCTTCAGTGATTTTGTGGATGTGAGCAGCGCCAGGATAAGTGAGGCAAACTCCGGTGTCCTTGGCGGTGCGCAGGCGTTCAGCTTTCAATCCTGGCAAAGGGAGCAGGGCCTGCCACAAAGCCCCATCCGCGCCTTGGCGCAAACACATGATGGTTACCTCTGGGTTGGAAGCGACGACGGGTTGGCGCGCTTCGATGGCCTGCGCTTCGTCGCTTTTGGAATTCAGGAAGGAATCAAAACCGGCCCGGTGAGCGCGCTGTTCGAAGACAGTCGCGACGCACTCTGGATTGGCAGCATAGACAGCGGCTTGAGCTGTTGGCAAAACAATCAAATCACCATGTTCACGACACGGGATGGGCTGCCGGCTAATTCCATCACTGCGCTGGCGGAAGATGCCGCCGGACGACTTTGGGTTGGCACGGATGCCGGACTGATGTTGCGGCAAAATGGACAACTATTGCCGTTGAATGCGGCGGAAATATTCAAAGGCCAGCGCATCACTGCGCTGTTCAAAGACCGGCAGGGACGGATGTGGGTTGGCGTGAAAGGCGCGGGTGTTTTTCAGTTTGTAAACGACAAGTTTGTCCCGTTGACGGGAGATTCCATGGAAGAACTGCTCAAAGATTCACATTGTTTGTTGATGGACAAAACTGGGCGAATGTGGATCGGCGCAGGTGGAGATTTTGTGCTGTGTCATGACGGCGACCACTGGCATCGCTACCGGATTCCGCGCAACCAGGCGAAATCTCATGTGAGCACGCTGGCCGAAGAACCGGATGGAACCGTGTGGGCAGGCTCGGCAGGAGGAGGATTGCTCCAATTCAAGGAAGGCAAATTCGTCGCCATCCCCGCGGGCAGCGGCCTTGCGGGCAAACTGATTGAATCGTTATTGACAGATCGCGAAGGCAGGTTGTGGGTGGGCACAGATGCCGGACTAAACCGTCTCCGCCGCAAAAGCCTTTTCACCCTGAGTCAAAGTGAAGGGCTTGGTTTCGGTGCCGCGCAGGGTCTGGCAGAAGTCACGCCCGGCGTGGTCTGGGTGGGCAAACCGAACGACGGCCTTTATCGTTGGGATGGGAAAAGTTTCAGCCGTCTGTCCACCGCGGGTTTATCGCCACATGATTCGCAAATCACCGCCCTGTTGGTGACGTGCGATGGTTTCTGTTGGGTGGCGACCACGAACAGTTTGCTGCTTTACAAGGACCCCATCGGCGCGGCCGACGAAGTGAAAGTGATCAAGTCAGCGAAGCCGAACATCATTTCATTGGCCGAAGACCGCGAAGGCGCGTTGTGGCTGGGAACGCGCGATGGAAAAATCTGGCAACTGTACGAAGACAAATGGCTGGCGCAGACGAATTTCCCCCAGACGAATGCCATTACCGCCATCGTGCCGGACCTGGACGGTTCGATATGGGTTGGCACCGATGGAAACGGCTTATATCGGCTCATAAATGGAAGTTTCCAGCACATGGGCAAGAGTGAAGGGCTGTTGAGCGATTTGATTCGCACGCTTTATCTCGACGCCCAAGGCACGCTTTGGATCGGCACCGCCGATGAAGGTTTGAGCCGGTGGCACAACGGGCGCATCGCCAACTTTACCACACGCGAAGGATTGCCAGATAATAATATTTCACAAATTCTCGAAGATGATGCAGACCGCCTTTGGCTGGGGAGCAGCGGGGGCATCGCCTGTGTGAACAAACGCCGACTGGACGAACTGGCATCCGGTAAAATCTCCACCGTGTATCCGCAACTCTTTGGTCGGGCGGAGGGAATGTTATCCGAGGAATGCACTGGCGGGTTTTATCCGGCCGGCCTGAAAACCAAATCGGGTCTGCTCTGGTTCTCAACTTTGAAGGGTGTGGTGGTCATTAATCCTCGTGTTCAACCAACCACCACGCTCATGCCCAACACGGTGCTGGAGGAGGTCCTCGTGGACGGTGTGCCAGATCCCATGCTCCATGCCTCAAATCCAAAGACTGAGCAGAATGGACAGCTCGGAAAGGGAGTATCGAAACTGGAAACGTTACGCATCACCCCCGGCAAACACCGGGTTGAATTTCGCTATACCGGATTGAGATTTGACGCGCCGGAGTTGATACGCTTTCGCTACCGGCTCGAAGGGTTGGATACCGGTTGGGTGGATGCGGGGACACGGCGCACGGCCTTTTACAGTTACCTGCCTGCCGGGAACTATCAATTTCACGTCGGCGCGTGCAACAGCGACGGAGTTTGGGCCGACAGCAAAACGGGGTTGGAGTTGCTTGTGTTGCGGCATTTTTGGCAAACGTGGTGGTTCATCACGCTGGCCGGATTAAGTCTCATGGTTTCAGTAGGCGGCGCCGTTCGCATTGTGGAAAAAAGGAAACTTCAACGGCGATTGAAGCATCTGGAACAGGAACGCGCGCTGGAATGGGAGCGCACACGCATCGCCCAGGATTTGCACGACGAGATGGGTGCCAAGCTGTGCCGGATTTCCTTTTTGAGCGAACACGCGCGCCGGGGCGATCTCCCGCCAAACGAATTACAAGATCAAATCACCTCCATTTCCGATGCTTCGCGGGAAGTGCTTCATTCGCTGGACGAAATTGTCTGGGCGGTCAATCCGCAAAACGACACGCTGGAGCATGTCGCCTCCTATATCGGACAATATGCTCTGGAGTATTTTCAGATGACCGGCATACAGTGTGAACTGGATATTCCCGCGCAATTGCCGATGTATCCACTCTCCTCCCAAGTACGCCACCATTTGTTCCTTGCCACCCACGAAGCGATCACGAACGTCCTTAAACATTCGAGCGCGACCCACGCCAAGATTTCAATGGTTTCTGGCAACGGGGGGTTTGAAATCAACGTTTCGGACGACGGCAAAGGCTTCGATTCACCCGCAAACAAATTAAAATCAGGGGCGCCGGCGCCAGCATCCGGCGACGGTCTGAGCAATATGTGCAAGCGCCTGGCTGACATAGGCGGGCATTGCTCGATCGAGTCCGCTCCCGGGCACGGAACAAATATCCGCTTCATTATTGCTTTGAATTTTCCGCCAAAAGACGTTTAATAAAAACATGATTTCCATTTCCATTGTTGATGACGAGAAAGAGCTGCGCCAATCGATCACGACTTTCGTGAATGGCTCGCCGGGATTCAAATGCGTCAGCGCCTACGGCAGCGCCGAAACGGCGCTCAAAGGGTTGCCCTCTGACAAGCCGGACGTGGTGTTGATGGACATCAACCTGGGAGGCATGAATGGGATTGAATGTGTGGAGCGATTGAGGGTCGAGGTGCCGGAGATGCAAATTTTAATGCTCACCGTCTATGAAGATACGGACCAGATTTTCAAGGCCCTTGCGGCGGGCGCCAGCGGCTACCTGTTAAAACGCAGCAGCCCAACCAAACTCCTCCAGGCGATTCGTGAGGTTCATGCCGGGGGCTCGCCCATGTCCAGCTCCATTGCGCGTAAAGTGGTGGCGTCATTTCAAAAGGCGAAGCAAGCCGGCGGGAAAGAAGTGCATCTCTCTCCCCGCGAGGAAATGGTTTTAAACTGTCTGGCCAAGGGGCTTACCTACAAAGCCATTGCCGACCAGTTGGGCATCAGCATTGATACCATCCGCACCTATCTCCGGCGCATTTATGAAAAACTTCACGTCCAGTCGCGCACCGAGGCGGTCGCCAAGTATTTGCGCCAATAATTCAATTTGATTTTATTGGTGCCGGATTCCGGTTGCGTCCGCCACGAGATCAACAGGAACTGCTGATGGACAAGCTCGAAAAAAACGGCGCGCCCTGTCCGACAAACTCGACCACATCCCCAGCCACATTATCGCCGACCTGAACAAGGCCAAAGGGCGGTTGCAATGACTGGACGCTGAGACCTTCCCTATTCGTTGATGATGGTGAAATTGGTCGAACTGTTTTGGATATCAGCGATTTTTGAATCGATGATGGTCACGCTGCCACAGGCATCGTCACGAACCCATAAACCGTGCCGCGAATTGGTTCCGATTCCATAGTTGGGGATGTTCACCTTTTCGAGGCGGACATTGGAAAGCGTGCCCTGTCCCTTTTTGCTGCCGGGAGCCACGATGCTGAAGCCGTCGGACATGCTGTCCTTGATGTTTACGTTGCTGATTTCCACGCCCGAAATGCTGCGGCGATCCAGGCAAAGCTGGAAGGCGGCCCGCCAGGCCCAATCGTGGTCGAATCCGCCGCTGCGGATCAGATCGCAATTCCGGACTACCGTCGTTCCGCTGAAGTTGTTGTCAACTTTCCCGCTCTCGTCCGCGGTCGGAAAAGTTGTGCTGATCAGGATGCCGCAGCCGGGGGAGATGTCCGTGAACAGGCAGTCCTCAATACGGTTGTTTGCGCCACCGTAGATCGCCCCGCCGTTTGCGAGGAACGGCAACTGGCCCGTGCAGTGGCGAAAAACGTTGGACCCGGGCGCAGGTGCCTGTTGAACGAAACCTTGATCGGACGCCGCCGGCCACATGGCAAAACAATCGTCGCCAGTGTTACGGGTCGTGCAATTCTGGACCACCGAATTGCGCATATCCACGCAGAAGTTGATGCCGTCGGCCAGCGTGTCGCGAAGCCGGCAGCCGTCCACCACCAAGTTGCTGCAAACGTAGAACCACATGCCGACCTTGGTGTGCTCCACCCAGATGCGCGATATGGTGGAATTTTCAGCGTGGGCTCCAACGATCCCGTCATTGGGTTCGTTATCGTTGCGGTAGTTCAATTTTCCAATGATCGCAAAATCGGCGAGATGGATGTTGTTGCCAGTGACTTTGAACCTCACCCGCCGGTTCGACTTGCTATAAAGCTCGTCGTCGCCGACAAACGTCGTGTGCCACATGCCCGCTCCCTGGATCGTCACATCGGAAGGCAGAATGATATCTCCGGTCACCTTGTAATCCCCGGCCGGCACCCAGACGATCTTGCCCCGCTTCACGGCCTCCGCGATGCAATTCCTCAACGCCTTGGTATCGTCGGTCTCGCCCGTGCCGCCGGCGCCGAATTTGGTCACGGAAAGCGAATTGGCGGGGGCGGCCAGCGGCGGCGCGACATTCTCCAAATCAACCAAATCAACGATGCAATACGAGGCATCATTGTCAGTCTTTTGCAGACGGATCACGTCGCCCTTGGCAAAGGCCAGATCCTTCAAGCGAAATTCGTTGTAAAAATTCCTCGGCTTGCCCGCTTTCGGGTCGTTAGTGAACGGATATTTGCCGTATAGCCACGAGTAGCTGGATGTGATGGGAAACTTTTTAACGAACTTTCCATTCTGGTAGAGGCTGAGGGTCGAGTTGATGCCACCACCGTTCGTGGCGTCCGGCAGGCTGTAACGCACCACCGTGGCGTTGGCGGGTGATTGCACGGTAAACTCGACGTATTCCCCCGCGGCGACGAGCTTCACGCATTTCTGGCCGGAGGATTCCGTTTCGACAAGGTAGGGGGCGTACTTGGGTCCCAGAACCGTGCCGGTGGTTTTCATATTCCCAGCCTCATAGGTCGTCCACGGCATGTCCGCACCAATCCCGGCGCGGGCGGAACCCGAACAAATTACGAGAGAGAGAAAAATTGCGAATCGGAACATCAAAGAATTCATTGTAATTTCTACTATTGTATAAATCCTGCCATGGTTGTAGCGACTGACGCCGAACAAACCAGTGCCAGGCCGTTTTCACAGTATGTTTTTAAGCTAATAAGCTACGGAAGCCAGGCACCCCGCGATAGTCACATGAAGTGGCGACACAACAGTTTTCCGCTGAAAACACAATCCGCCGGCGGGTGCCCGCCGTTCAAGCCATCAGCGCGGCTCAAAGTTGTCGTTGCCTCCCTCTCACGCGCACTGCGTGCTTGGCGTTGGTGATGTGATGTTTCGGTCAGCAGGTTGTCCTTATGGCGCTTGGGCAACTGCGTCACTTCGAACCCGGCTTGAGCCGGCTCCGGCTCACCCAGCCAAACCAGTCCTTGAAGAACCGCCGCAACCAAATATTTGCTGACGTGAAACTGTCATTTTGCTCTTTACTGATATTTTATGAATGAGGGTTTTCCCGGAGCACAATCGATTGATTTCCCCGACACAATAAATGTATGTTTACGTTTATTGGATATATCAGCAATTATTGCCACATCATCCCTGGTGATTTTTATATTAAACCGGTCTCCTTTATAAACCATGTTAAACTGCAGATTATTCCACTTTTTATAAAGTCGCGGATTGATGGCAACATGCTCCTCCCCTGCTTTAACGCCTCCAAAACCAAACACGGTTGTCATCCAGGCTCCACCGTTTGCAGCCGGGTGCGAACCTCCCGTAAAAATGGTTCCCACATATATTTTATACTTGGCTTCAATATCAATTTTGGCTGTTTTTAAAAAATAGTTATATGCCCAATCCAGTTTGCCGATATCAGCAGCTACCATTGCATAGGCGCAAGCACTAAGACTTGAACCATGTTCGGTGCGAGGCTCGTAATATTCCCAATTTGCTTTCTTGATTTCTTTTGAATAGCGATCCTTAAACAAGCTTAACATCAGCACCACATCAGCTTGCTTTATAACTTTGGTTGGAACAGCCAACCCCTGGCCGGCGCCAAGGTATTCATTGGGATGGATCATCCTGGCTTTTAATTCTTCAACCGTGGTATCTTTTAGTTTATAGTAGGCATCAAATTGCTCAATAACGCCCGTTTTTTCATCCGGTTGAGGAACATAAAGCAAGTCTGCTGCTTCAACAAACAATGGCAATTCTCTGGCAATATCAATTTTCTTTACCAGTGCATTTAATTCATCCGGGTGTTTTTGCTTCAAATAATTTACAGTGGTATTTGCTATTTCAAACGTGGCTTTCGCAACCATGCTTGTGAACGCGTTGTTATTTACGCGTTCGTGATATTCATCCGGGCCGATCACATCAAGAATTTCATACTGATTCTTGTCTTTCTTGAAGTAAGCGTATGAATAGTAAAAACGGGCGCATTCCAAGATGACTTCCGCTCCACCCTCTAACAATAACGAGTCGTCACCTGTCAGCTTGAAGTATTCCCACATGGCTATGGCAACGTCACCACTGATATGCACCTGCTTGTCCCGGAAGTGAGTGCGCAAATCCCTTTTAGTGAAGGGATCGCCAATGTTGAAATACGTACATGCATCATCGCCCGATTCCTGGCTTTCCCAGGCATAGAATGCGCCTCTAAACCCAACTCCTTCAGTTTTTGCTTTTCTGCGCGCGCCATCCAAAGTTTTGATTCGATAGCGCATCAATTCAACCGCTTTCTCGGGATAGGTGTATAAAAAGAAAGGAAACATGAACATTTCCGTATCCCAGAAAATTGCTCCTTTATATACCTGCCCCGATAGTGCCCTGGCAGGAATGGAGTTTCCACTGCCGTTGACCGGGGCTACAATTAGTAGCTGAAAAATACTGTACCTTAATGCCTGCTGGGCTTCATCGTCGCCATCAACTTTTACATCACAATACTCCCATTTTTTTGCCCATTGAGCATTGTGATTGTTCCGGCAGGTTTCATAACCAAGGGCTTTCGCTTCCTTGACACTGTTTATTGCCGCTTCATTTACTGAAGTCTTTACGGGATCATTGTCCGTATAAACCGCGAAATACTTGTAAAAGGTATATGTTTTTCCCGCTTCAGCGTCAAGGTCGATTACTCTGAGGTTTTGATTGTCTTTAATCTTATGAGTTTCTTTTCCAAAATCAAGATCAACGATTTCGGCAACCGCTACTTTCTTGGATGTTTCGTTGGTAATGGCATGAACAACCAGTATTTCGTTATTCTTTCCAGGACTTATGCTTGCCAAATGCGGACCATTTAAATCCCAGATATTATAATCAATCCCGGTGCTGATTTTAACCTTGGCGGCTTTATTACTTGTAACGCTATACTTTATTACACCTAAATTTGGCTTATCAGCGCTTAAGAACCTTGTGGACTTGATCTTAAGAGTCTTTCCTTGTGACTGATAATCGGTTTCACGTTCGAAAACCGCATTTTCAAGGTTTAAACTTTGGATGTGTCTTTTGATCGTGGTTGAACGGGCCGAAATTGCCTTGCCATCAAGGGTAACCTGGGTAAATCCGCCATTCGGGGCGTTAACAGGCTCCCGCCAGGCATCGCCAACACGGTCGAAAATACCGGCAAGGGTGATTCCCACCAGCTCATCGGGGCCAAACTCGTCGAGAGTTCCCCGATAACCCATGTATCCATTCGCAATCTGGTACACGTTCCCAGTGCGCATGATACTTTCTTTTTCATTGATGAACTTGTTCGTGCTGACTTTCCAAAGGGTACTCATATTTCTTGTTGCTAATGTAAAATATCACCCGGAACTGCGTTCAATGACCTTGGGCCACGGGCGCCGGCCCGGTTCCGCCCCCGTGCACCTTGTCCTTCACGAACATCATTAATATGCCGGAGACAATCATCGCCCCGCCGCCCAGCACGATCGCGTAGATGGCCTGCTTGTGAAACACGGTGTGCACCAGCAGTCCCAGAATGGCCGAGGCCAGAATCTGCGGGATGACCACGAACAGATTGAACATTCCCATGTAAACGCCCATTTTCCGGTGCGGCACCACGCTGCTCAAGATGGCATAAGGCATGGTCAGCAGGCTCGCCCAGGCGATGCCCGAGGCAATCATGGGGATGAGCAGCAGCTTCGGCTCCTTGAAGAGAATCATGGAAATCAACCCCAGCCCGCCGATAAACAGGCAGATGACATGCGTCGAAACCCGGCCGATTTTCCGCGCGAGGACCGGCAGCAGGAACGCGATGACTGCCGCCGTGCCGTTCCACACCGACCACAGCACGCCCACCCAGTTGGCACCTTCATTGTATAAACCGGATTTCGCATCCGTGGTTCCATAATGGTAACTGGTCACCGCCGACGTGAGGTAGATGAACATGGCGAACAGCGCGAACCACGTGAACATCGTCACCAAGGCCAGCTGTTTCATCGTGCCGGGCATGTTCTGCAGGTCGTAAATGATTTCGACCATGCCGTCCACCTTGCCCGCCGCATGGCGCAGGGCGGCCGCAATTTGCAAAACCCCGTAAACGGCGATGCCGAACGACAGGATATAGAGACCCTTGTCCCATTGAAGCGCATAGACGAGATAGGAGAAGATCAAACCAAACACTGATAAAACCGCGCCTTCCTTGTAATAGGTTGCGGTGTTCATTTTGATCTCCGAACCCTCCTTGGCCGCGGCATCCGTTTCATGCGCATTGAATGCCTCCTGCTCCTCCGGCGAATATTCCTTCACGGTAAATATCGTGTATAACACGGTCAGCAGAAACACGATGCCGCCCAGGTAGAAGGACAGCTTTACGGTGGGGGGGATTTGGCCATCGGGCGCGGTGTTGGCGATGTGCAGCCAGTTGGCAAACATGTAAGGCAGCGCCGAGGCGACGACCGAACTGATGCCGATGAAGAAGGTCTGCACGGCAAATCCCTGGGTTCTTTGTTCGTCCGGCAGCATGTCGCCGATGAACGCCCGGAACGGCTGCATGGTCACGTTGATGGAGCCGTCCATCATCCACAACATGCCGGCGGCAAACCACACCGAAGGTGAATTGGGCATGACCAGCAATGCCAGCGATGACAGCACCGCGCCGGCCAGGAAATAAGGCTTCCGCCGGCCCAGTCGGTTCCAGGTCTTGTCGCTCATGTGGCCGATGATGGGCTGGATGAGCAGGCCGGACACGGGCGCGGCGATCCAGAGGATCGGGATGTTTTCCACCTTGGCGCCCAAGGTTTCAAAAATGCGGCTCATGTTGGCGTTCTGCAAGGCAAAGCCGAACTGAATGCCCACGTAGCCGAAACTCATGTTCCAGAGCTGCCAAAAATTTAATTGCGGTTTATTTCTCATTTTAGTGTGTTTAAGAGTTGAACTTGCTACGGGTCATCGTTCTGCCTGCCTGGACTGAATCAACTGGTTTATTTTATCCACGGTTACTTCCGAAAGATCTTCAACAACGACATCGGCGCCATTGGTTTTTAATTCATGTACATTGTTTTCCCTGGCCACCCCGATCACCAGACCAAAATTTCCCTTGCGGCCTGCCTGAACCCCTGAAACAGCATCTTCTACAACTATGGCACGATGATACTTGACTCCAAGGTTATCACTTGCAGCAGTAAAGATATCGGGTTCGGGTTTGCCTTTTAATCCCAGTTTCGCAGAAACAACCCCATCCACACGGGTTTCGAACAGATTGGTTATTCCTGCTTTTTTAAGGATAAGCACACAGTTTTTGCTGGATGTGGCAACCCCCACCCTGACACCTCTTTCCAATAATTCTTTAATCAACTTTATGGTGGAATCATAAACCCCGACTCCCTCTTCTTCGAGCACTTTATTAAAAAACTCGTTTTTTCTGTTTCCCAAACCGCAAACAGTCTCTTTTCTCGGTTCATTTTCCGGCTCGCCAAAAGGAATATTTATTCCCCTTGATTTTAAAAAGGCTTCCACCCCTTTATATCTTGGCCGGCCATCCACAAAAGACAAATAATCATCAGCATGGGTAAATTCACGAAAAGGTTCATGGTATTCTTTTTCTCTATAATGAAGATACTCATCAAACATTTTTTTCCAAGCCAGTGAATGAACTGCAGCTGTTTTGGTAATAACGCCATCCATATCAAAAATTACTGCATCAAAATTCAACATATCTTCACTTTTCAACCGCCGTTTACACCGGCGCCCACAAGGCCGTGTGATCCGCCGGGAAAACGAATTCAGTCAGTTCATCCATAATATCGAAGTCCTTTAGTGCCGCCTGTTCCGGCCATTCCTAACGAAAGGCGATGGCAGCATTGTGAACCCCCGGAATATCACCCGCAATTTTCCAGGATTCTCGCGGGTTTCTTGCAAGGTGACGGATAGTTCGTTATAATTGTTGCCCACTTTGCGCTGTTCGCCCCACGGTTGAGTCCAAGTTTCATTCTTGGAGATTTTTCTGTTCCGCCAATGCAAAGCCCGATTTTAGCGGGCTGTCCTTCAATTCAAAACCCGGTGCCGAGTGGAGAATAACGGCTTGCCTTTGAATTTAACGCGTATGATGGCGCACCAGCGATCAGGTCGAACGCAAGCGATATTTTACCATAGGGCGAAGCGACGACTTTCTCGATTTGCGCTTTTTCTCCGGTCGGGGCTGCTGACAGCCAAGGAACGCCAATCGAAAAAGAGGGCACAACAACAGCCACGATATGCGAGAAATGATTTTTCATAAAATGAACACCCTGGTTATTGGTTATACAAGTTCCCGATTCAACAGTCGTCTCATCGGCAGATAGGCATAAGCACCCGACCAGCTCATATTAATGGTTGGGCGTGGAATATTTGCCACACACGCCAAGGAGTTATTCCAGCGTGGAATTCCATTCCAGGCCATCAAAAGCCGGACTGCTAATGGAAGCGTCTGATAGCACGCTACCCACAGGGGTTGAAGGAGAAGTTAAGAGTTTGGCTTTAGAGGCAAAAACACCATAAAACTGTCCCCAAGTAAGAGCACTTGGCAACGAGGGCGCAGCATGACCGTCCACGTAAATGACATTCACACGATTAGCGTGTTTTGCATAGCAGGTCTGAAGGCGGGCATTATACTCGCTTGTTCCAGTAGCGTCTCCTGCAGGACCAGAAGATCCAGCCCAATAGGTATCCAACCAGGCGGCACCCTTGCCGCCGGGGTCATCTGTGCCGCTGCTATCAGTGACGGCTACCATGTCCGCTGGCCTCAAAACTGAAGAAGCTTTGAATGGTAATGAAGCCATCATATTCCCATTGTTGGGATCTACAGAACCAAAAACACCACAGTCATTGAATCCATAGGAAAGCAAACCGGTTATGCTCGGATCCCAATCTCCGGGCGCAGAAGGGTAAGTCATGCCGCGCTTCCGCTTGGGGCATACCCAGACCTTGTTGTTTGCTAGATAAGGTATCATCATGGGAGCCGGAGTGTTTGGTGCCGAGTAAGTGAAATTCCAGAACCATTCTCCCCCACACGGCAAACCCAATGAGTTCTGGTAAGGCCCGTTTATCCACCAATATTTCGGCGACGGGAAGACATCTCCGTTGTCACCCGCATAGATTGTAAAACCGAGACCAATCTGCTTCTCGTTGGCCACGCAGCCTATCGCCAATGCGCGGTCCTTTGCTTTGCTCAAGGCCGGAAGCAACATGGCCGCCAGAATGGCAATAATCGCAATGACGACCAGCAACTCGATCAAAGTAAAAGCCGATTTCAAGGGTCTGGCTTTGATGCCGCTTTGGGGAAACTGAAAGGGTTGGTTTGGCAATTCTTCCCGTTCAAACCGTTTCATCTTGATGATCATTTTACAATTCATAATACAATTCATAATGCATAATGTTTTTTCTTTGCAAAACCGTTTTTGCCGGTGGTCTTTGTCACGATTCAACACCTGCACGCTTAGGAACTGGTGACTGTTAAAACTTAACACCTTTGTTCCGAACCAACAGTCGCATAAAACGGTGACAGTACAAACGGCCGAGATTATGCACTTGACAAGTGTGGCGTGAAATGGCATATTTAGGCCATGAAAACAGACTTGTTGTCAACGCCAAAAGATTTAACGCTCGACCAAAGCAATCAGCATTTCTCCACCGATGAAAAGGCGCGCGAATATATTGAGGCGATTCTTTGGCCGAATGGCCCGGTTTGCCCGCACTGCAAAAACGCCGATGCAAAACGTATCTGGAAAATTCAGGCCAATCCCAATAAGAAAATCCGCGGCGGCTTGCACCGCTGCGCCGAGTGCAACAAGGAATTCACCGTCACTGTTGGCACAATTTTCGAGGATTCACACATCCCGCTTCGCAAATGGCTGATGGCTTGGCATCTCGTTTGCAGTTCCCAAAAGGGAATTAGCTCGCTGCAATTGCAACGCATCCTCGGTTTGGGCAGCTATCGCACGGCGTTGTTTATGACGCATCGCATCCGCCACGCGATTCAAGACCCGGTTTTCAATGAAAAACTTTCCGGCCCGGTCGAAGTTGACGAAGGTTACGTCGGCGGCAAACCGCGGCCGGGTGACAAGCGGAATGAACTGTCCGGCTTGGCGATGTAAGCAATCAAAAGTTTGTTGCCAGTGTCCTCATCACTTTGGAAAGACCGTCAAATCATATGCGTGAAGAAGCCGCTGATGCGGGTCGTTACAAAGCAAATCTTCTGGATGACACGAAAGCTTATCCCAAAATCCAAATTCTCACGGTCGAAAGTCTGATAAATAAAACACAGCGTGTTGACGCGCCACCACAGGCCAATTCCTTTGCGAAAGCGCTACGTGAGGGAATACGCGAAAAACAGCCTGATTTGGTTTAACGCTTGTGAAGTGCATAATCCCGCAAACGGCTTGCCATATTCTTCACAAGTCAAATAACACTGTCTAAACATGCTGTTTTTGCCAAACCGGCAGTTGACATAAAATCCAGCGCGTTGAAAACGCGACAATTCTGACCATCCGCACGCCGGAATCACCTCCATTTGCCATGTCCCCACTTCATGCGACTACCGTGAAAGATTCATTTCCGCTAGATTCACAACAACGCAAATGAAATTCATGTTCTAAAACCAGTAAGTAGCTTGAGAAAGGCTTCAAGATCTGGGTCAGTTGTTCGTCAGACCTTGATTTCATAAGCGGAACCTTAATAATTAATTAAATCAAAAGAAAAAGATTATGAAACAAAATAAAAAACGGTTTATGACCGCGCTGGCAGTAGCGGGTAGTTTGGTAATTGCCGGCTCGGCGATGGCGCAATACATCACCGGAACGCCCACACTGTCAAACATACCGGCTCCCTTTAGTACTGGGGGTGGCGCTGATTGGTATCAGGGAGTTACAACCGTTAGTTCGACTGGCATTAATGAGAACACCATGGTCTCCGGTTGGGGCGGCTACTCTTACAATAGCGTTGTCATCCCGGTGGCCCTACAGCAAGTCTACAGCCCTCTCGACACAATGGTTATATACACCTTTACGCTTGCTGGCCCGACCCCGAGCGGTTTAGTGGGTTCCGGTGCTTGGAATTGGTTTGCCCCGGGCATCACAATTGCTGATAGCATAGGCGGAGAAGCGGGTGCTGTTTGGTACTCCGGATATGACGGGTACGGTTCGCCTGGACCTGACCCATTTGCTAGCCAAACAAGTGGTACGAGCCAGGAAAATGTTACGTGGAGTAACGCCGGTGGAGTGTACACTGGAACGGTAACCGCCCAGCTTACTGGAACGACTTTGACGGCTGTACAGACGGGCGGAACCATAACCCAATTCAACATTCTGCTTGATGCAGCACCTAGTGCTATGGCTGGGTATAGTTTTACAGCTAACAGTATCGAACTGGTTGCTGTTCCTGAACCGGCTACGCTGGCGTTGGTTGGCTTGGGCCTGGCGGGGCTTGTGATCGCACGGCGTCGTGTTAGTTGAGAGCGTCCGTTTATCATCTCGTCAGTCACTCCGCAGCGGTTGCGACCGTTGCGGAGATTTTCCTTTCTGGCCTGACAAATTCCAGCAACCAAATTTCAGGCGCGACCGGCTCCAACAGTTTTTAGCAGTGCAATTCTGTTCACCCTCGCGACGGTTGAAATTTTGGCCTGTCACCGTTTTATGCGACTACCGTTGGATAAGCAAATCAGAGTATTCTAAAGCGTGTTCAAAATTAAACACCTATGAGCTTGATTTCGAGCATTATTGCTCGAATAAATAATTTCAACCAGACAACCTCATCAAAACTGACCAATGAAAACAAAACAAATCTTTGCGGCTTTAACCATCCTGTTCATGTTGCTTTTCGCTTCGAATGGCCATGCAACAACATATATCACGGCTACCGGCAGCGGTAACTGGTCCTCCACCATCCCGGATCAACCCTGGCCGGGTGGAATTGTGCCGGGAACAAACAACGGGGTTAATGTCCTATCTGGGATAAATATTACTGTGGATACTACAAATGCGATATGTCAATTTATTTACAGCTCGGACAACGTCCCCGGCTACAACATATCTTCCGGCACGGTAACCCTGGCGCCAGGTTCCACGCTCACCATTAGCGGCCAAAACGAAGGCTGGGGAACTCAAACGCTGGGAGTGCTGAATGCCACCGCCACCAACTGCACCGTCAATTACCAAGGCAACGCTTTCTGGGCCCAGCGTTGCAATTACTACAATCTCGTGTTCAGTGGCTGGGGCGACTTTTACAACGGAGACATTCCTAATTATGGTGGCGTGGCGATGACCATTTTTGGGAATTTTAGTGTGATCGGAACAAATATTCCGGCTGACCAAATTGGTTTGTATAGTGGTGTCAACGTGGAAACGGGATCTAATGTCACCGTCCTCGGCGACCTGACCATTGGCGTAAATGACGCCTATGACTGCTCCGACAGCATTACGTGGGTGGCGGGTAATACCTATTGCGCGGGTTTACTGTGGGACAAGGACGCCACTTACGGTTCCAACTACTTTGGTGGCAACTTAACAATCCTCCCCAGTAGTATGCTCATCACTAATAGTAATAACACCCTGCTAATAAAAATGGGGGTTGCGGCGGTATATGGGGGTTGGGATGTGGCAGACGTGGCGCAGTGGGCTGTCGGCGGAAATCTTACGAATAATGGACTCATAGGGTTTGGTACGAATTATGGCACAATATTTTTTAACGGCACGGGTATCATCGCCGGCAGCAATGCGTTTACAATACCAACCATGGTGATCAACGGAACCTATGAAATCGCCGATACGATAACCCTCACCACCAACGCGCCGACAATCAATGGGACCGTGGTGTTCGACCTTGCCAATACCAACCAGATTGTTCTCAATGCCGGGACGAATTGGTTCTGGTATACCACAAACGGAACATTGGATGTCATCAACTCTGGTGCTGCGCCGGTGGCGGGAAACAGCTATACTCTTTTCGTGACTAATGGTATGGCTGGTGGCGGTTATGGCGGGGGATTCAGTAATATTTCCCTTCCGAGCCTTAGCCCCGGTCTCTTCTGGGTTAATGAGCTGCTGACGAATGGATCAATTGTCGTTGGTGGTAACGGTGGTGGTGGTTCCCCAACCCTTACTTTGTCCAGAACCGGCAGTACCCTGAATTTGACTTGGAGCACCAGCACTTACCCGGGTTATCAAGTTTATACTCTGACGAACAGTGCGGGTGTTATAACCAATCTCTCCCACTCATGGCAAGCAACAGGCAGTAACACTAGTCCGGCTACTTTCACGATAAACCCGAACGGTCCACCGACGTTCTTCCGTTTGCGCAATCCTTGATAATCCAAGACTAAGATTATATTTGTTTTCCGGTGACTACGGCCTTTCTTTGCGGAAAGGCCGTAGTTGTTGGAATCGTCCAAAACCGCCATCGCCGGCCATCAAAATGTCGCAGGCAGAGACAGTGACCGCTGCAACCGCCCTGCGCCCTCCCTCCGTCAAGGATGGACAAAACCAGAACCATAAACCAACATGAACCCAGTCTCAGGACTAACTCACGCACTGGCACAGAAAAGTGAACCCGGTCAGTGTGTCAAATTGCCGGGTTAAAATAGTGCTTTTTTGATTATGCAAAGTATTTATCTGGTTAAAATTAAGCAACTTGCAACTTCAAGGCGTCATTCCAGGTGGAATCGGCCAAACCAGAGCGATTCCCTCCAGAAGTCACCGCTATGATTCCCACAACCCCTGTTTCAAGAGGCCGTTTGTGGCTGATGCGTCTTTTTGCGATGATTTTCGTTCCGTTGCTCGTGTTGGGTGGCATTGAACTCGGGCTTCGCCTGGGAGGATACGGCTATGACCCCGGTTTTTTCCGCCGAATCCAGATTAACGGACATAATTTTTATGTGCCGAATGAGAAATTCAGTTACCGGTTTTTTCCGCCTGCCATCGCCCGCACAACGCCGCCCTTTCGATTTGCCGCGGAGAAAGCCGCCAACTCGCATCGGATTTTCTTGTTTGGCGAATCCGCCGCCAATGGAGACCCCGATTCAGCTTATGGCGTTGGCCGATATTTGGAAGTATTACTGCGCGAACGTTATCCCGGAACGGACTTTCAAGTGGTTTGTGTGGCGCTAACGGCGATTGATTCGAGCACCATCCTGCCCATTGCGCGTGAGTGCGCCCGGCATCAGGGCGATATGTGGCTCATTTACATGGGCAACAACGAGATGGTGGGACCCTTCGGCGCCGAGACGAGTTATGGATTGCGCGCGCCCAATCTGGACGTAATCCGAACCATTCTCGCCATCAAAACCACCCGGACCGGCGAATTGTTTGATGCTTTCATCGGGCGGTTAAGAAGCAATTCATCAACTCCCAAAAAGTGGGGCGGCATGGGAATGTTCATGAATGGTCGCATTGGACATGACGATCCCGCCCGGCTGCGGGCTTATGCCAATTTCAAAGGAAATCTGGAAGACATTTTGCGCACCGCACACAAGGCCGGCGTGCCGGTCATCTTGAGCACGATGGCGGTTAATTTGAAGGATTGTGCGCCGTTCGCTTCGATACATGCAGCCAGCCTGGATAAAAACCAGGAGTCCGTATGGAACAAGATTTACGAGGAGGGCATTGATCGGGAAACTGCAGGCTCCTGTCGGGAGGCGCTCACTTTTTATCAGAAAGCCGCCAAGATTGATCCGCAGTATGCCGAACTGCAATTTCGCATGGGAAGGTGCGACCTCGCTTTGACCAATTATGATCAAGCCCGGCGCGATTTTGAATTGGCACGAGACAATGATGCGCTCGATTTTCGGGCTGACACCCGCATCAATTCGGCCATCAAGGAAGCGGCGTCCCGCCATGCCGGGCAAGGTGTCTTTTTATTGGATGCAGCCAGCGCCCTGGCGCAAAGCTCCCCGGAGGGAATTCCCGGATTGGAATTTTTTTACGAGCATGTGCATTTGAATTTCGCCGGCAATTATCTGCTGGCGCTTAACTTTGCCGAACAGGTGAAAAAGCTGTTTCCAAACCCAATCACTGCCCGGGACAAGGGGAATTGGGCATCCGCAGAACTGTGCGATCGCCGCCTTGCGGTTACGGTCTGGGATCGCCAACGGGTTTGGCAGCATATTTTGAGCAGCATAATGCCGCCGCCGTTCACCGGACAGTTCAACCACGCCGCCAGCCTCAAGACTTACGAGGCGAAATTGGATGAAGTAAAGTCCAGGATGAATACCCAAACACCCGAGCAGGCCCGGCAAATGTATGAACAAGCGCTGGCGTTGGCTCCGGATGACATCTTTTTGCATGGAAAATTTGTGGGATTTCTGGAAGCAGGGGGATACCTGGCACCAGCCATCGCAGAAGCCAAACGCTATTGCGAACTTGTTCCACAGTTGCCGGGGGGATATTATCATACCGCCACATTGTTGGTTCGCGAAGGAAGAATCACTGAAGCAGCCGAATACTTTTCGCGGGCGATTGGCATCCACAGTGACTATGCGGAAGCGCAGAACGGAATGGGAGAGATATTAGCGAACCAACAAAAAACCGCCGAGGCCATTTACTGGTTCAAACGCGCGATCCGTGCAAATCCGAACTACGTGGGAACATACCTCAATCTTGGATTTCTACAGCAAAGTCGGGGGGAAGTTGACGCAGCCATGGTCAGTTATCAGAAGGCGGCAAGTTTGGAGCCGGATGGCCCGGCGGATTATTTCAACCAGGCCAATGTCGCCGCCTCCTTATATCAATGGGATGAAGTGATTGCATGCCTGCGTACGGCCGTCAAAGCCAAACCGGAATTTTGGCAGGCTCATTACCAGCTCGGAATTCAACTGGCAGCAAAAGGGAAAACCGAAGAAGCTCAGACACAATTCTTGGAGACAATCCGTTATCGCCCCGATTTTATTCAGGCGCATTTAGACTTGGGAACAGCCCTGGCCACGCAAGGAAAGCTGGACCAGGCGCTGGCCGAATTTCGCACAGTTTTACAGCTTGACCCGGCGAACAGTTCGGCACAGCAACAGATTGAAACTATCGAAACTACGTTGCATCACAGCCATTGATATTATGAGAATCAATTTCGACGACTATTGCGACGATAAAGTCGGAATCACCGGGCATACTCGCACCAGTTCTTGCCGTGTTGTCGCCTAACAGGCTGTTGAAAAACTCATTTTCGACCAAATTTTCATGCAAAACCCCCAATGATTTTGAGGGTCAATTTTTCAAAACAGAGCTTTTTCAACAGCCTGTTAAGCACTTTCTTACCAAGACGGATTTTTAGGGAGATCAATTTGCTTCCCAAGTTCAATGGACTTTCGCGCGGCATCAAGAATCTCGGTTGTAATTAAATTTACCTGCAGGGATGACGGTCCGGTCGGTTTGACATCTCCACGGATGATTGCGGCAAAATAGGAAATATCATCAGTCAACAAGTCAGACTCTGGCTGAGTTGGCAACGCTAGCATTATATTTGTGTTCCGGTGACTACGGCCTTTCTTTGCGGAAAGGCCGTAGTTGTTGGAATCGTCCAAAACCCCGCCATCGCAGCCAGCAAAGTGTCGCAGGCAGCGCCCAAATGATGACAGTGACCTGCTATGGGAAATCAAGGCGATTACCAATCTGGTTACTTTGTGTGGCGGTGCTACACGCGCTCACCAGCAGAGCGCAGCCCGCAAGCAAGATTGCCGCAGTGCCGGGCCAGCCTTCTGCTCGCGCAGTTTCTTTTCCACCGCATAAAGCAATCCAATCTGCCGCACAAACCACGCTGCCAAGCTAATGAACTGGGTGCTACTTCAGGAGGTCCATTTCAGCAGGCTTATGGTCCGATCCAGCGGACTCGATAGTAACGTCCATTCAGGCCCGGCGGGCCGCCAGTGAGGGTGAAAGTGTCCACAAACGTTAGTTTGCTCTCGACACCTGCAGGCACGTTAGTCTCGGTCACGGACAGTGCCTGGGTGAAAGCGATGGGTGAAGCGAGGCTGTTGGCGTACTCCACGGCATAGGTCTTTCCGCCGACCGAATTCCAAGAAATCTGCGGGTAGCCGGTGCCGGGCTGGCTGGCGGCCTGCACTTTGAAAGTGGAGTTTGGATCGCTCGGATTCAGGCCGAGCCAGTAGCATTGGAGGTTGCTGAATCCATTGGCTGCAATCGTTTGGGGCAGCGCGTTGGTGGGGTTTCCATAGTATAGGCTTTCCCACCAGTTGGGCAGGCCATCGCCGTCTGTGTCGTTGGTGGCGTTCCAATAGTCAATCACGATTCCAGAGACGAGCAGTCTCTGGCCGGCTTGGCTGATGACGCCGGTGGCCGGACATTGCGCCAGAACCACTGCGGCGTCCGGCGGGATGGTGACGCTGACAGTTCCCGTCACGTTGGTGGCGACGAAAACGCCGGCGACCGCATCATATACGTGACTGGCATTGGTTCCGAGATTGATGGTCACTTGTTCCGCGACGGCATACGGGTTGTAGAGCAGGGAAGTCGGATAGCAGGGCGGCGGAAAGGCTTCCGTGGCCAGACAGTTGATTTGCAATATGCCCGGCACACTCGAGGTTTGAAACAACGCCGCCATCCAACCGCTCCCCCAAGCGCCGTAGGGATTCAAGTCTTGGACGGGAGCAACGGCATCCCCAGTGGAATATGGCGTGGTCGTCCCTAAATTGCGGACCCCTTCATAGGAAATATTGGTCACGCCGGTTTGCTGAACCCAGGCTGAACTTGACTGCATGTTAGTGGCCAGCGTTCCGGGATAGAACAGGTTTGCGTTGGCGGCAACGTGCAGGAGCCAGCGCCCCAGTAATCGCGCATACTGCGGCTGATAGCGGGCGACAGGGGCGATGATGCCGGCGGCTGTGTAAGTGTCCATTGAAAAGGCGTAGCCACTGGTGTCGGTGGTGCTTCCAATGAGACCATACGCGTCGTAGTTGCCCCAATGTCCACTCTCACAGCCCCAACCGGGTCGCGCATCGGAACTGGCGTTGAAAATCCAGTTGAGGTGTTTGCTGGTGGAGTAGTTGCGGCCCAACTCCGCATCCATGCGGGAAGCAAGCAGAGGGCCGAAGAATTCCAGCACTTCATAAAACGGATCCGTGGTGTTCGTGTTCATCTGGGTCATGCAGGTGTCGGCCGCGGCGAGATACGCGTCGTTCTGAAATTGAACATAGGCCATGTATTCAAGCCACGCGATGCCCACCGCCATGTCCGGTTCAATCCACGACCCGGTTACCGTGGTCATGGATTGGAAGTCGAAGTCGGTATGGTCCCAATTGTTGCTCAACACCGGCAGTGCCGCGAGCCAACTGTCCGCGATGGCGCGCATTTCGGCCTGGTAGGTGGGGTTGCCCGGATAGCGGGAGCCGATGTGATAAAAAAGAGCGCTGGGAAAAATGTCGTACCAGGCTGACCCAGAACCCTGTGAATTGACGTTGTTCAAGACCAAGCCGTACCCATTGACGACCGAATAGAAAACCTCGCACTGTTGAACGCAGTCGATGCCATTGAACGAGGCCATGTTCAATCCCGCCAGCGTGCCGCCGAGCGTCGCGCCGAGCACGCTGAGGGCTTCGCCGCTGCCGGAAGGGTTGCCCACATAACTGGGCAGACTGAAAGCCGGTCCGGAATAACCGGCCGCGGTGTTCGCGGTGTATTGGTAAAGCAGCGGCAAAAACTGACCGGTGACGGAGGAATTGAAAGCCAGTTGGTGGTAATCGATGGCGGTTTGCTTCCAGTTGCGGATCACCAGGGGGTTTGGCAGCGGCGGAAAGTTCTCAATATACGGCACGAGCGAGTTGGTGAGAGTCACCGCGGCCAGGGAAATATCATCGAGCCATGCCTGGCCGGTGACGTCCGAACCACCGCCGGAAGTGAAGGTAATACCCAGTTTCACTGCAGCGGCGGGAGCTGTGAACTGCTGTGTGATTTCCTCCCAGAAATCATGCATTCCGGCGAAGGTATAGCTAAGCGAAGAGAAAAGGCTGTTGGCGGAATTATAAAAGTTCACCGTAACGCGCATCGGTCCCACATTCGTGACGATGTAGAAAAGGTTGTAGCGGAGTTGGTAGTTGGTGCCACCATTGATGTTCAGCAGGTTAGAATACCATTCGCCATACGCAGTCGTGCTGATGTCGTTGAGTTCCAAAGAATGTGTCGGGCTGACCGAGAGCGCGCTGCTCCACACATCAATCGTGGTGTCCGAGCCGCCCAGGTTCCAGAAGTCCGGCACGCCAGCAACGTTCACGTCCGATTCCAACGTGGGGTTGGGCCAGATGTTTCCCGGCAGCAGACCGGCTGAAAGACGCTGCGCGTCAATTAGAAACAGGATGACCGTTAACAGAACGATTATCCTGGGAGCCATACGTTCAGAGCGCCCACGCAATCCCCCCAGAGAGTGGAGGATTGGCTTTCGACAGCCGATCGGCAACATCATAAAGATTGCTTTTCTTTCAGGAAATAATCTAACACAGTCCAACAAACAAGGCTACCCGGCAGAATAAATGCCGGGCAGCCCTGCGTTACTTTCCATTTGAAGTATGTTCTTTTTCCTGAGATACTAGCATGTTTGTTCGCTACTGCTGCAATATGCGATAGAAGCCCTGGTGGCCGCCGTGACTGGCCGTATCCAGATAGGAGGTGGTCGGGAAGCCTCCTGGGATGTTAGTGGCCAGAGGCGTCCAGGTCGGAGTCGGCGAAAGCGAGCCGGTAAACTGGACCGTATAGTTCTTGCTCGCCATGCTGTTCCACGTCAGGTTGTAACCGCCGGATTGAGGCGCCACGGCTGTGAAGTTTGGCACACTCAATCGCACGGAAAGGTCGTCGATCAGCATCACGCCTGTTACCGACGAGGCGCCGCCGGAGGCGAAATTGACCCGGAGCTGCGTCGTGCCGACAGGGACCGCGAGGCGTATAAATTCCTGATCGAACGTTGACGGCGGGCCCACGCTGCCTTGCCAGCCGGCATTTGTGCCGTTGGGCGAGGTGTTATTATCAATGTTGAAGAGCGTGACACTGTTCGTGTCGAGAAACGCGAAGCTCAAGCGCATCTGGCCGTTGGTGATGCTATAGAGTTGAAACCATTGAATGTCCACAGCGTCATTGTCCGACACCAACCCGGAAAGATTGAAGAACATATACCATTCCCCGTAATTGCCGGTATCATTGTCCAGCAATTCAAGTGAATGGGTGGGGCTGGTCGAATTGTTCGTCGTAATCTGGTCTATCAGGCTGCTGCTGCCGCCGCGGTTCCAGCCTCCCGCCGGAATTCCGAGCGTGGGGTTGTCCAGCAGAACTCCCACCTCGAATGTCGGGTTGGGAAAGAAGTTGCCGGCCAGCACCGTGGGGGGCAGGGGCTGCACGACGTGGACTGCCACGGACAGGTTGTCAATCAACATGATGCCGGTTTCCGCACCGCTACCGGCGGAAATCAATTGAACCGCGATTGTCACCGCGCCTACTGGCACCGTTAGTTGCTGGTTGACCTGGGTGAAGCCTGAACCCGCAACGGTTCCCTGCCAGCCGGCGCTGTTGCCGTTGACGACAAAATTATTGTCGCCCAAGCCATTTCCACCGCCATCAAAGAAGGTGAACACCACGCGGAAATCACCGTTGGTGATGCTGTAGAGTTCATACCACTGTAGGTCCAAGGTGCTGCCCGCAATCGCAGTGTTGGTCAGTGGGGCATGGTTTGAATACCATGAACCGTAACTGAGAGGGTCGTTATCCACCAAGGCGAGCGAGTGGGTGGGACTGACGTAATTATTGGTCGAGACTTGAGTTATGATGGAGCTGCCACTGTTATAGCTGTTCCAGCCGGTGGGGACTCCGTTGGTTTGATCCAGATTTGACCCTAACTCGAAGCCTGGATTCGGCCAGAAATTGCCCGGCAAGAGCGGTGGCGGCGGCGGCTGGAGGGCGATGGACAGGTCGTCAATCATCATGATGCCGGTTTCCGCACCACTACCGGCGGAAACCAATTGAACCCCGATTGTCACCGCGCCCGCTGGCACCGTTAGTTGCTGGTTGACCTGGGTGAAGCCTGAACCCGCAACGGCTCCCTGCCAGCCGGCGCTGTTGCCGTTGACGACAAAATTATGGTCACCCCCCAGGCTATTTCCACCGCCATCAAAGAACGTGAACACCACGCGAAAATCACCGTTGGTAATGCTGTAAAGTTCAAACCACTGCAGGTTCAAGATGCTACCCGCAATCGCAGTGTTGGTCAGTGGGGCATGGTCTGAATACCATGAACCGTAAGCGGTGGGATCGCCATCCACCACGGCGAGCGCGTGGCTGGCACTGACGTAATTATTGGTCGTGACTTGAGTTATGATTGAGCTGCCACTGTTATAGCTGTTCCAGCCGGTGGGGACTCCGTTGGTCTGATCCAAGTTGGAGCCAAGCTCGAACGACGGATTCGGCCAGAAGTTGCCTGGCAACAAATCCGGCGTCGGGGCGCGCGCCACGTACAAGTCGTCCACCACCAAGTAACCCGAAGTGATCACATCAGAGACGACTGCAACGTTGAGTGTCACCGCGCCAATGGGCACGAGCACGGATTGATTTGTTTGGGTGAACGTGGAGGATGCGATGTCACCGTTCCAGCCGGGACTGTCTCCTGAGACCAGGAAATTGTCCGCGGTGATGAAGTTGTTGTTGACATCCAGAAACCCCACGGTCACACGCATCTGGCCGTCCTGGGTGCTGTACATCTGGTCATACTGTACATTGATCGTGTCGCCGGCGTTCACCAAGCCTGCCAGACTGATGTAGGAATCCCATTCGCCGTAGTTTCCAGTGTCCTGGTCATTCACCATGATCGCATAAGAGGAGTCTGGCAGACTGACGGGGGTGACCTGGTCAATGGTGGGATCGCTGCCGTTGCGGACCCAGCCGGTTGGCGTGCCGCTGCCGTCGGGTGCATTGAGGTTGGTGCCGCTCCCGAACGAGGAGTTTTGCCAGAAATTATTGGGAAGGGGCTGGCCGCGGGCCGGATTGCCGGCCACCAACAGTGTTAGTGTTACCGCGCCGATCAGTGCAAGTTTGAAGTTCATAGTCAGTTTCGATTCGTTATTTCGTTTTTTAGTTGGACCCGCGAATTGGGTGGCAGCGGGTTGTTTGAGCATTTTAGGAGCAATAGGCATCTTGGCTAGTCGGCTATTCTGCCGACATCGTCCGACCGGTGAGTCTGAAGCGGGAGAATTACGCGCCGAGATACTTGGCTACAGCTTGGGCTCGGGAGCGGACGTGGAGCTTTTTAAAAACCCGCTCGATATAGGTATGAACGGTGCCATAGCTGATGCTCAACTGGTCAGCGATTTCCTTATACAGGTAGCCTTTGGCCAGGTAATCGAGCACCTCCTGTTCGCGCGTGGACAGATTCTCGGTCTCATGCGCGGTCGCGACAGGTTGTTTGAAAGTCTGCACCACTTTGCGCACGATATTGCTCGTCATCGGCGCGCCACCTGCGTAAACGTCCTTCACGGCTGCGAGCAATTGGACCGCGCTGACCGGCTTGAGCAGGTAGCCAGAGGCGCCGGCGGCCAGCGAATTAAAGATGGCGTCGGTATCATCATAGACCGTCAGCATCACCATCTGCATTTGTGGCAACAACCCGCTAAGCTTCTGAACGCATTCAACGCCGTCAATGCCTGGCAGATTGATATCCATCAGGGTGACCTGCGGTTGCAGTCGTGGCAATTCACGCAAGGCTTCTTCGGCGTCGCCGAACGCACCAACACACAGCACACCCGAGCCTCGCTTCAAAATGCCCACCAAGCTGTGCCGCACCTGAGAATCATCTTCCACGATGGCGACGGTTATCGGATCATCCTTGGGAAGTGACATCATTCAAATCTTCGTTGCTCGGACGTGTCTGCACAAGTCAACAGTACTGCCGACAAGGATAATAGCAATGACAATGCTTGGGCCTTCACCGCTGTTTCAAAGGCAGCACCAGCCGCACGTTGGTGCCCAAACCAACCTCGCTCTGTTGCTCGAACGTCCCGCCGACATGGTTTAGACGGTTCCGCATGTTCTCAAGACCGTGCCCGGTCTTGACTGTGCCGACGGGTTCACGGAACCCCTTGCCATTGTCTTCGATTACGAGCACCAGCGCGCCTTCCTGGACTTTCAGGCGGAGCCAGACTTGGTCGGCATGGGCGTGCTTGACGACATTGTGCAAAGCTTCCTTTGCCGCCAGGAACAGATCGTGCCGCTCAGCGGAAGACATGGGGTATTCCGGCAGTGACTCAGGAACTTCCAGCCGGCAACGAATCCCAGCCACCCTCAGATAATCCTGCACATACTTGCTCATGTAGCTGACGAACTGTTCAAGATTGTCGTTGGCGGGGGTGATGGCCCACACGATTTCATTCAATTGACGCGCCACCGCATCGGCGGTGGTGAAGATTTGCCGCAGATGGGATCGGGCCTGTGCCGGTTGGTCCAAGTCAGTCTGTGCCAACTCGCTGAGCAGTGCTATTTGGGTGAGGTTGGCGCCCAGATCATCGTGAATATCCCGGGCGATGCGCGTGCGTTCAAGCTCGAAGGCGCGCTGTTGATCGAGGAGTTTTATCCGCAACCGCATTTTGCGCCAGCTCGCGTAACGCACAGTTGCCACCAGCGCGCCAACGACGAGCACAAGGACACTGCTCCGAAACCATGGCGTCTGCCAGAACAGCGGCACCACGGTGATCGGCAACGAAACCATCGCGCCCGTCCACTCGCCCGTCTCGGTTACGGCCTGGACGCGGAACTGGTATTGGCCGGGCGGCAGGTACGAATAACCAGCCTCCCCCGGGCCACCCCAACCGATGCTGTACATCTCGTTCCATTGCAGGATAAGCGAGTCGTGCGGGTGAACGGCAATGGATGAATTTGGATCGGTGCGCCAGGCACCCCAAGTGGTTGGATCAGTGTCCTTAACTGCCAGGAAGTGCAGGGACGGGTAATCATCAGAGCGGAGCAATAGGGCGGTGGTGGGTTTGGAACCGTCCCGCATCCAGCCGCGCGGAACGGCCAGCGGTTGGTCGAGGTCATGATTTCCACTCAAATGTGAACTGAACAGCAACGTTTCTGGATTTCCGTTCGTTGCCGCCGCAACCGAAACGGTGAGGTCGTCAATAACCATTATTCCCACAGTCTGCTCTGATCCGCCTGAGAACAACTCAAGCTGCATCTTAACCGCCCGATCTGGTGCCTGCACCTCCTCCCGGCGGCGGTCAAATCGTGAACGGAATACACTGCCGTTCCACCCCATGCTTTCGCCCTTCACCAGAAAATCCTGCGCGCTCACGGTGTTGGTAGCCGAGTCCAGGAACCGCACATTCAGCCGCATCTCACCGCCAGCTTCCCGCCACTCCTTGTCATATCCCTCCAGTTGGTAGCGCAACCGCACTGCGGAGGTGGGCAAGGCCGTATTAGGCCCAAACCGAAATTCCAGGCGTTCCGCCGATGAAGGAATACGCAACCTGTCAGTTCCTGTGTTCTCACCCGGAGCGATTCCTGGTGGCGATTTGGAGGATGACAGCATTCGCCCAGAAATTTGACGCGGCTGTCCGTCAACCAGCACATTTTGAATGACGACGATTGTCGAAGAGGTATCATTGGTTGAAGCCTCAGCTGAAACTCCATTCGGCAGCCACCCCACCGCTAGCCATAAGGTGAATGCCAGCAGGGGGCGCGTCTTCAGCCTGCGCCGGATCGCCGATAGGGCCGAATCCTCGCAAACCAATTGCGGTTGCGGGGCCAGAGTCATTGTTGGCTTGGGATGCACTTCTTCGCCATGACTATTCCATGGCCTCTGGGTGGAGCGAACGTCCCAGTTGCTGCCAGTTGGCGCCCAGCTCCGCACCCCGCCTGGCAAGTTCGTTGGCGGTGCCGAAACGTTTCCTTTGCCGCGTCCTCATCTGTGTTGATCCGCGCTCATCTGCGGTCGAATTGGATCGTTGGTTGAGTGGAATGCGTTTAATATAGCCCACCTCAGGTAAGAACGCCAGATCTGAGTTGGTTTTAATCCTGCCGGGAAGTGATTTCTAAAGTTATTCGAGCAGAAAGCGTAAGGTAATCAAGGCGCAGGCGATATGAAGAAAGAAAGGGCGCTATCTTCTCAAGCGCCGGTCATACCGGGCGGCGCACGCGGCGCGTCTGAGTTTGGAGAGAAACGTTTCGATCTTTTGCTGCGGCGCTTCGGAGAGCGATGGATGTTGCAAAACCACTTACTCTCAACGTGGCCAGGTTGGTACAAGCCCACAATGCTCCTGAGCAGCGTGTAACAAAAGTGAATTTAGACATCAGTCGCAATAATCCCGGGCTGAACGGCGGGCAAACGTCGAACCCCGGTCCCGACTTCGCCATCCAGCGTGGTTGGCGGCACGGTGACGGTGCAGCCCTTGAGAATTGTTTTGGCCACGAATACTGAAAGCAGTTGCACCACGCCGATAATGAGCAATGCGTATCTCAAGGCAAAGGTGTCGGAAACCTTGTTGGCCAGCAAGATGAACAGGCCACAGCCGGTGAAGCGGCCAAGGTAAAAACCAAACTCCTGGTTGCAAATGTATGCGAACTTGTTGCGGTTTTCAATTGCGGAAACGGTGTCGATGACCTGCATCTGAATCGGAAAATAGGCGATGTCGTGCAGCGGACGGGCGAGCAACAGGCACACCATAAAAAGAATCACCCCGGTGGCGTTAAAAAGAATCGCATTCGCCAGCCCACCCAACGCGAAAAGGGTCAAGCCCACGGTGAAAATGATGATGCGATGGGCCGGTTTGGTCGTGCGACCGATGAGGTAAAGGAGCAAGGCGGAAAGAATGCCACCCGCCGCCTGGATGGTGCCGAGCGCTCCCTCTTGTCCAACCAACCGCATGATCAGCATGGCGGGAGCGGTGACGATGTAACCCTGGGCCAGGCCCTTCAAGACGGCCAGCAACTGCATGCGGTTCCATAACCAGTGAAACCGGAAATAGACAAAACCCGACTTCGGCGGATTCTCAAACTGACCCAGGTGGATGATGATTGAAGAGATAATGGTTGTGATGAACACGACGGCGGTCACTATTTGATAGGCTATGTTACGGTCCCCACCGAACCAGCCGCGTACCCCTGTGCCTTCGATGAACCAGCCGATGATGGCAGGGACGATCACGTACGTGTTTGTGTAAAAGAAGGTCTCAACGCCGTAATAATAATTGCGGTTCGCATCATTGGTTGTGGAAAGAGCAAGGAAATCGCGATTCGCCCAGAACAAACCGAAGGACATGCCCATCAGCAACCCGGCCACTCCCACGCCTGTCATGTTCAGTTTGCCCAATGACATCATCACTGCCATCGAAGCTCCGCTCAGCAGCATGCCGGCGGAATAAAGCCGTTTGATCTTGATGTGCTGCAACAGGAAACCATTGATAAAGAACGTGAATGGGATCCCGGTATAGACCGCCAGTTGATAGATGACCACCATCTTCACATCCCGCGAATTGCGCATCACGTAAGAGGCCACGAAGATGTCAATCACCGGCAACACCATCGCGTAAAACAGATTTGTGATGAGTAAAATCCGCATGTTGCGCGGATAGGAGAGAAAGTGCCGATATTCGCGGAGAAAAGTTTTCATAAGACGGTCAGTGGAGGACTTGAAGAATTTCCTGAATCGAGAATCGCGCGCCGCAAATGACGCTATCGGAGGCACCGTAGTAAAGAGTCACGGTGTCACCGTGTACCAGGTGGCCGTTGGTAAACACGACGTTCTCGAAGAAACCGGTGCGTTCGTAGTCCGCAATCGGCTCCATGATCGGCTGGGGCGAGCGGGCTAGAACTTTCCACGGCTGCTGCAAGTCCAGCAGCAGCGCACCGAGGCAATATCGGTGCTCGGAATCGGCGCCATGATAAATCTCCAGCCAGCCTGCCGGAGTTCGAATCGGGGCTGCGCCAGCACCGACGCGGGCGCTGTCCCCACATGCCCGGTCGCGTCCGCGCGAGGCAGGCGTGCCTGCCCCAGTGCAACAGGTCGGGCGACTGCGCGAGCCAGATGTAGTTGCCGCCAATCTGCCTTTGAGATAACTCCTCTGTTCCATGCGCTTCATGATTGTATCGTTCCGGCGGTTATTTCTTGTAATCGGGGTCCATATCAGGCGTTCGCAGGCCTGCCAGTTCTAACGCGGAAAGCACGAAAGCATTCCACGCAAATACGCGATGGCCGCCAAATTCCGGGTTCCCCGGAAAGGTCGCCAGGTATTCCTGGCTGGTCGGGAAATCGGGAGCGGTGTTGATTTCGGCCCATAGGCGATTGGCGATGGCTTTGTCAGCCCGCTTCCAGCCGTGGAGTTTTCCAGCGACATACCCGCAAATTTCGATCTGCATCCAACTGCCGCCGTTGTAGTACATCCCGTCTTTGCGATGGTCGCTATAGTACGAAGCGAAGTCATCGCTGCTCATCGGGTGGAATTTTTCGGTAAAGTATTTCCACCCTGGAGATTGCTCCTGCAAACCCATCAAGATCGGTCGAACGGTTCCGCCCTCTTCGGGATGCGGTGCCGCCTCATTGGGCAGCATCACCGGCATGCGGTCGAGCTGATTGCACATCATCTCATCGCTGAGGATTTTGTGGTTGAACAGCCACAGGGAGAGGAACTCCGGCCAAATCGCATCGAAGCTAATTGCGTTCGTCTCGCCCCGGACGGAAGTCATGCGCTTGAGCGCCGGATCGTAATAGCTGCGGTAGGCGTCCTCGGCCTTGCGGATGTGCTCCTCGCTGATCGTCTCGCTGATGCCCGGAATCGCAAGCTCCTTGATGGCCCGCAGCGTGACCGCCCACACGCCCTGGTTGTTGCAGATATCCTTCGTGCCTTTGGGGTAAGAAATCACATCATCTTGCCCCATGACGAATTCCGCCCAGCATACGCCGTCGCGATCTTTGTCGTAGGTGTTCAGGCAATACTCGGCGGCCTTGCGAATTTTGTCCATCGGCAGTTGCGTACCGAACCGCTGGCGGTTCTTGAGCGCCCACATCAGCCACTGCGGCGTGGAGTCATTGCTCTTGCGCTCGCGCTGCCCCACGTTGGCCGGGATCAGCGTGCCGATAGAGCCGTCGTTGCCCTGATTATCGCCCCACGAGTTGAACAGCCCCTCGTTGAGCTCGCGATTGTGCAGCCCGCTCATCGTATAGAAGCTGTCACGCAAGTACATCTCGCCGGCCGCCGAGTAGAAAATGCTCGGGGCGCACATCGCGCGGGCCACATGCGGCTCAGCCTGCCAGCAGAGGCTCATCGTGTCGGCCCAGACGATCTTCTCGGTCGGACCACCTCTAAAGTCCAAGGCGTCAGCGAAGTGCAACTGGCTGGCCAAACGGTACTCACGAAGCGTGTCCTTCACACCGTTGTCCGCGAAGATGAAAACAGTCTTTTCCTGCGGCTGGCCCATTTCGAGGCGATGGTAGGGTTCAAGTTGCGACGGACGCTGCTCGACCACGATGTTCCGCAGTTCGATTCTGACCGGCTGATCGTCCTGATTATAGCCCGGCCCAATCACCAGCGCCCCGCCGTTACCCTTGAGGTCAGGCACGTACACCTGACCCTCGAACTTCCGCCACTTGTCGGGCGACGCCGCCAGATTGTCCTCGAAAAGCCCCAGGTCGCCGCAAGCTGACTTGTCATCCTTCACATCCCAAAATCGCGTGCCGAGAGCGTGCGGCGAACGATACTCGAAACTCACGCGATAGGTATGAAGCGGCTCTATGGCCACTGGAATGACCATGCCGCTGAAATTCATCCGCCGATGCTGGCCGGTTATCACCATCTGTCCGTCGGGCTTCTGGATCGCCACATCGCCGCCAGTAGCCCACCACGACTCCGTCGGAGGCAAAGCGACCGACTTGCCGCTCTGCGATTCCTCACCCTTAACGAGCAATTCGCCGAACGTCTGTTGAACATAGTATTGCCCGGCGGAACACTCCTCGCGGGTGGCCACTTTGTAGAGGTTGACGTCTGGCGTTTCGCGAGTCGCCACCATTGACGGACCGGCGACGCGATTGATGCGCTGAATAATCCGCGACCAGCCGTTGCGAAACCCCGCGTCCGTCAGCAACCCCACCGTCCACCCATCCTTCGTCCGAAATCCCGCCGCCGGGAAGTACTCCCGCAGCGGCCCGCCTTGGCAGTCCGCTTGGTCGAAACTCCAGAGCTTTTGTGGAGGCTCGGTTGGCACGAGGCGATTGCTCACCTGGTAATACAAGAGGTACGCATCCGGCTGATAGAGCCGGATTTTCTTGCGAACGATTTGAGGACTCAGCACGTCGTACTGCACCTGAACGTCGATGACGGTCTCAAAGTCTCTGGACTGTATCTGGCCGCGAAGAATAACCTGCCGCTCGTCGCCCGTCCACGATGCTGCCCGCCAGTCGTCCTGCCGCAGGGTCAGGCTGCGGTCACCGTTGGCAAAGATGGCCGAGAACTCCCCGCCACCGTTGTGCCTCGCGATCGGTTTGCCGTTATTCAGGATCACCACACCATAGCCCTGTTTAGCGTCCCCCTGAACCTTGAGTGTCAGCCCGCCAGTGTCATCCGCCGCCCACACGGCAGAGCACGTCACCAGAATAAGTGCAGTCACCATCTCTCGCAGACAGTTCATTCGCCTGTTATTCATACATTATTCCTTTCCTGTAAGATCAAGTTGTCGCGATCAGTCAAACAACTCTTGAAGCGGCCGGATTTCATGATTTTCAGCATTGCCCACCGGTCTTTAGGGTCGAAAGAATTTCGACTATGGAGAACCTCGCAGCGCAGATGACGCTGTCCGAGGCCCCATAGTAAATCGTCACCGTATCCCCATCCACCAGATGTCCATTTGTGAACACCACATTGCCGAAGAAACCTGTTTGTTCGTAATCGGCAAGCGGTTCCATGATCGGCTCTGTTGAGCGGGCAATTACTTTCCACGGCTCTTCCAGATCGAGCAATAGTGCGCCCAGACAATAACGATTCTTCTCGTCAGCGCCATGATAGATTTCCAGCCAGCCTGCTGGCGTGCGAATGGGCGCCGCACCGGCGCCAATGCGAATACTGTCCCACATGCCCGGACGCGAGTGCGCGAGGCAGCGATGGTTGCCCCAATGAATCAGGTCAGGCGATTCCGCCAGCCACAGGTAATGGCCGCCAATGGCCGGACTGCTGGGACGATGGAGGGCGTAGTAGCGGCCGCCAATTTGCTCGTCAAAGATGGCGCAATCTTTGTTGTGCGGCGCGAAGATCATGCCATGCGAAGTGATTCTCTTCCAATCGCTGGTGCTGCGCAAGCCCACGCCCACGCCGTGGGGGGATACTTCGGTGAAAGTCAGGTAGTAGGTGGAACCCAGTTGTGTCACGCGACAATCTTCAATGCCATAGGCCTCCAGTTCGCCACGGCCCACCAAAGGCTCGTGCCCGGGATCTTCCTTGAAGCGCACCCCGTCCTCGCTGGAGACGAGCCGCAGGTGCGAAAGCGTGGTCAGGTAATCAACTCCATCATAGCGCAGCACGCGCGGATCGGAGACGTCAAGCTTCGGATCAGAATTATCGAACTCCAGAAGTTTCAGTTCGCCGTTCTCGGCGAAGATCGGCAACGTTGTCTTCCCCGGCTTTTGTTTGGGCCGTTCCGCTACGCGCAACAGCAGCCAGCTCTTGCCCTGGAAACGGAATGCGCCCGGGTTTAGCAGGCACTCCACCTTCATGCCGAATCTGCTTGGCCGGATCTCGGAGGGCCTGAGAATTGGATTTTCTACCAAGCGCTTTGCGATGTCGGCCATGGCTGGGGTCGCTAGTTCCGGTAGTCCACGATGACGCCACCAATAAGGGTATGCGTTCCGTCGTGGGTTAGCTTCTCGTCCGCCGGCGCCAGGACCACCACTCTGGCGGTGTCAGGCGGAATGGTGATTCGCGCCTTGCCGGAGGTTTTGCGCAGCACGAAATCTTTGCTGACCGCGTCGTAAACATCCTTAGGTTCCGGACCAACGTCGAGTTCCACTTGCTTGGACGTGGGGTAGGGATTGTAGTAAAGAAACGTGGGATAGGCCGGGCCGTGAAAGTAATCCGTTTTGAGGAGATCCAGGCGGAGGATCTTCTCAATGTTCGTGGGCTTGAGGATCCCGCCGAGGTTGCCTACATGCGCGCTCCCGTAAAGACCCAGATCCGTCACGACTGACGCCGGCCGGTACAGCACGATGGGCACGGTGTAGCTTTTGACCAGATCAATGAAAGACACAATCACGTCGCCTTGGGCGTATGGACCGATCTCCGAGCGGTAGGAAATAGCCATGGCGTCCACGCGCAGTTGATCGCAAGCGACCTGGCCTTTTGAACGATCCGTACTCTGCACCTTCACATAAAGCTTCCCGCTCAGGAACGCAGGGAGTTCCTTCTCCTGAGGCGAACCGTCACGCTTGAGGCTAAAGGCTTCCGTAAAGGGACCCTCCGCATTAGTCGCGTAGGAGAATCGAAAGGCATTGTCCCGGTGACCTTGGTCCACGCGCTCAGCAGCGATGACCAGGAAACGCTCCGGACAATCAGGCAGATCGAATTCCCAGGTGTGCTCCAGACGGGCGCAGTTGCCATCGAGGGTTTCCTCCAATACTTCGACTTCCGGCGGCTCTTCCCGGTAATAGTGGGTGGAAATGAAACTGCCTTTCAAAATTTTTCCGGCCGCGGTGCGGTAGTCGGCCCGGGCCGTGTTTGCATCGCCGCGCTTCCATTTGCGAAGCCCTTCGTAGGCGATGACCGACTTGGGATCGTAGGCTGAGTCCCAAGCATAACTGGATTGGTGTTCGGCATCGAGCGCATTCGCGTAGAAAAGGCGCGCGGCGTTCGCCAGATTCAAAATCCATTTGCCGAGATCATGGGCATATCGGGAGTCATAACGCGCCAACGGCGCAAGGGTTCCGGCATATTGAAACGTATCCATCGCAAATGCATAGCCTCCACCATCTGTGGCACTACCAACGAGGCCATCAACATCTAAGCTATTCCAGTTGCCGGTAATCACACCCCAGTGGGGGCGAGCCTGCGGGCTGGGTCCAGGATCGAAACACCAGTTCACCAATTTGCTCACATCATAGCTGCGGCCGAGTTCTGCGTTCATGCGGACTGCGGTTAAAGCCGCGTAGGGCAGCAGCACCTCGTAAAGCGGATTGGCTTCAATCGGTTTCTGCTCGAGGGCACGGATGGTCCAATCCGCCGCCGTCAGGAAACGCGGGTCTTTGGAGTTCTCCCAGGCCATGTATTCCAGCCACGCGATGCCTGCCGCTCCCTCGGGTTCGATGCACTCGCCGTTGTCGAACGGCTTCATCGTGCGGAGATTAAATCCAGTATGATCAAAATTTGGCAACCGGGGCGGATGCTGGCTCCCGCCCAAGGCGACACAGGCCTGATACCAACGCTCCGCCACGCTCTGCTTGCGCCGCTCCTGCGCCGGGTCGCCCGGATAAAGTTCAGTCAACTGAAAGAAAAGCACATTTGGCAATACATCATACCAAAAGGAACCACCAGACTGACCTTTCGGCCAGTCGAGAAAAACGCCGTCGGCGGGATTGTAGAAGTTCGTCCCGATCGCCACCCAATCGTGGCCCCGATAGGTCCGCATGTCGAGGCCGACGAGCGACCCGCTTACGATGGCGGCGAGATAGTTGATGCCTTCCGGCCCATCCTTGTTACCGACATAGGCGGGCATCCAGATCATAGTCTTGCTTTTGTCCTCCCAGCGCACCAGCGGCAGGTGCGGGCCCCGTTTCTCGAAATCAAAGGCGAAGTCCAGGTAGTTCACCGTCACCTGCCGCCAATCTCGCAAGGCAAAAGGCTGTGGATAATTTGGCATCTGTTCGACCCGCGAAATTGCGGCTGACGAAGCGCCCATCGGTTCGGCCGGGTATGCCGCTGAGCCGCTGGAAGCTGTCGCTACAACAAACAATACGCATTGGAGAATCGAGGAAGGCGCAGAGTTCTTAGTCATCAAAGGCCCCCTCTCGGTGCGTTGGAGGCCTGGAACCGGTTGCCGGAAAATCCGCATCGTAATTCTTTCGTTTAGTCTCGACCTGGTTCGACCGGGTCGCTTTTGCCGGGCAGGCACAAGCTTCCAGCTCGACGCGGCGAGACATCCAAATTTACTTCCCAGACGTCCTTTGTTGTAGCCATACCACGTTTGGATTGCCGCCGGGAATAGTGGGCCCGGTTCCGTTTGGCCCATAGAGCACCGGCGGTATGCCAGTCTGGCCCAGCCATTTGTGGATCTCGGAGTGGCCGTCGGCAAAGGAAAAAGTGGTGGCGTTATTGTGGTAGGGTGCCGGCAAATCCACCCACTGCGCAACTTCCATGCTGACCGCGAACCCGCTGTCATTAATAGAATCCGGATGTTCGTCCGTGGTCACCCAAAGCTCGGATGGCGACGGACTAAAGATTACATTCGATTCCTTTATATAAACCCGCCAACCGTTTGATTGTGGCAGGTGTGGCCCTTGGCCGTTAGCGGTCCCATCATTGCCCGGACCGACGGCTTGGTTCATGGAAACACTGCGCACCCGGGGCAAACCAGACAATCCAAACTGCCCGCTCATGTCTGCCGGACATTTGAAGATACCGGCTTTGACCGTGTACCTCGCCATAGCCGAGTATTTGTCATTAACCAGATAGGCGGTGTTCGTATCGGCTCCTGCCGGGTTGCCACCGCTGTAATCCATTATGCCAAAGGTAAAGCCGTTGGCGGACTCCGTGACGTAGTCATTCATGACAAACTTGCCGTTGTTGTCGTCTGCATACATATGCCAAGCAAGTACCAGTTGTTTGCTATTGTTCATGCAGACCATGCTATTGGCCTTGACCTTTGCCATAGACAGGGCAGGGAGAAGTAATGCCGCTAGAATCGCGATAACGGCGATCACAACCAGCAACTCAATCAAGGTAAAACCGGAGCGCCCACGACCGCCTTTGGATTGCCCTTGAGTTGTTGTCATGGTGATTCTTTGGATGGTCTCGCCGTCCGCTATTTTAAGCAAACTCTTCGGTCATCGACTCCGTGCAAGTTCTCTGTCTGAACGGACGGGCAAAAGTGGCACCACCACTCCCCTCTCATCCGCCAAAACGAGCGTGTTAGTGACCAGTCCGAATAGTTTAACTGTCACAATAAGCAAATTAGTACTCAAAGCAAATATTATAATACTCAATTTATGACCGGAACAAAGTCAGCAGTTCTGCCGACAGAGTTTCTGGGCAATGCTCTATCGCTTTGAATCTGGAATTCAGCCCTACCTCCACTTCGAAGAGTTTGTCGGCGGCTGGAAAGCGTCTGAGCCAACGTGCTGAATGCGGTCAAAATGGTGCCGGAGGTCTGCCGGATTTTCTGCGCGACGGCCAATCCGGCCCAGGTGCTTATTGCGGAAACCAACCAGGGCCGCGGCATTGTGGGGGTCGTGGACGGTGTCCCGCCCAAGGGCGTTGAGGGCGAGGCCGACATCGAATGGCGCAAGCAGTTCCTGCGGCAGATTGGCTACAAACTCTGAGTGTTCCCCGGAAGCCTATGCCGGGTGCGAAGCGTCCATACCCGGAATAAAGTTGATCCCTTCTTGGTCCCACCCGTCCAGTTGCGCGGTGTGGGTAAAATCGGTGTCCCCGCGCAAGGTGATTCGGCCCGCCACCGGCCTCACCAACGCCACCGCTCGGTTGATCCAGCTTACGCTGTCCTGGTGGCTGCTCGCATTGCCCGACCGGTTCACCACATACAACACCTCTTTGGTGTTGGCCAAGCTCCCCACCAGCGGCGCATAACCCCAAATCCCTTTGTAAGACAGTGCCATCCCGCCTTTGCATTCCCCATAGGTCCCGGCAATCGTCCCGTCCGCGTCGATGAACGCCTCGGCTAAAAATCCGTCCGGCTGCTGCTTCCACACCCGCTGCCGCGCCCGGTTGATGCACTCCTGCAACTGCGTGATCTGCTCGACGCCGAAGCGCCGCGTAAAATCTCCCGCTGTGGTCGGTCGGGTCCGGGATGCGCTGCGCCCCCAGCCCGTCCAGAAAACTTTCATCCTGCCGCCGCAGTTCAATGTCTTCCAGCCCTTCTCCGCCCACCAACACGTTGTAGGCGATGTTCAGCACGTGATCGCTCTCGTGATAGGGCAAATGCACTTTGAGCAACTTCAGCTTTGCCTTCCGCGGACTTGCGCACGCTTTCGCAGCCTTCTGAACCACTCTGGACTCCTCAAAAAGGCCCTAACAGGCCGCTGCAAAACCGGGTGGTTTTTACCTGAACTGTTTTTTGGTCATGGTTAAATCTATTACTGGTCACTGCCGAGCGCGGATTTTTGCTCGGCGGCTGCCTCGCTTGGCTGCTTTGACCGGGTTTTTCATCCGGGGTTAAGCTCGACCGGCGCTCAGAGCATTCAACTGCGCGAGGATGGTAGCGACACACTCGCCGACGGTTTGGTGGCCGGTTGGCAACTCGATTTCGGGCTGGAGCGGGGGTTCGTAGGGGGCGGAAATGCCGGTGAATTCTTTGATCTCGCCTGCACGCGCTTTGGCGTAGAGCCCTTTGGTATCGCGTTGTTCGCAAATTTCCAAGGGCGCGTTAAGATAGACTTCAAGGAATTTTCCCTGCGGCGCGATGGCGCGGGCCAGTTCGCGATCCGAGCGGTAGGGTGAGATGAAGGCGGTGATGCAGATGACGCCGGCATCGGCAAAAAGTTTGGCTACCTCGCCCGCGCGGCGGATGTTTTCCTTGCGATCCTCGTGGGAGAAACCCAGATCGGAGCCAAGACCGTGGCGCATATTATCGCCATCGAGCACGCAGGCCTGGCGGCCCAGGTTGAACAACTGGCGTTCCAATTCGATGGCGATAGTGGATTTGCCCGACCCGCTCAAGCCCGTAAGCCAGACGACGCAACCGGGATGGCCATTGCGGAGCGCACGCTGGTCAGGTGTGACTTTGCCGCGATTCCAGTAAATGTTCTCACTCTTGTGAGACGAATCGCCAGTCCGGTGAGGGTAGTTGTCAGTGACAATGGTGCCGCCACCCGCGATTTCGCAGCCATCGACGAGGACGAACCGGCCGGTGGGGACAATTTCACTCACCGCATCGAAAGCCACCGGCCTCCTGGTCCTGATCGCCACTTCACCCACTTCGTTGCGGATGACCCGCATTTCATTCCCGGGCCTGGACATTGCGGCCAGGGTGGAGGCGTTGATGACCTTTTCAATGGATGCGATTTCACATTCCACCTCCTGCGTGGTGAGTTTGAGTTTGTATTTTTTGCCCAGTTCGAGGGGTTGCCGGCCGAGCCAAAACACACGCGCTTTGAAGAGAGTCAGCTCGTATGGCGGCGATGATTCCAGGGCGGCGATGTCGCCTCGCTCAACAAAAATCTGTTCCGTGAGGGTAATGCCGATGGACTCGCCTGCGGAGGCGCAGTCTCGCGGCGGCGCGTTCCAACGCTCGATGCTTTTGACGGTGCTGACTTTGTTTGCCGGGCTGAATAACAAGCGGTCGCCGACACGGAGAGTGCCGGACTCAACGCGGCCAGCCAGAATTCGGCGCTCGTCGAAGCGGTAGACATCCTGGACGGGAAATCGAAGCGATTTGTCCCGGGGCTCCTCGGGGCAGGTGAAGCTATCGAGGGCTTCAAGGATGGACGGACCCCTCCACCAGGGCATGTTCTGACCGGATGAAGCGATGTTGTCACCGTACCTGGCGGAGATTGGAATGAAAGTCTTTACGGCGATACCGGCGGACTGGAGAAAGAGGCGGTATTGGGTTTCAATCTCCTGGAACCTCGATTCGCTATAGTTTTCGAGGTCCATTTTGTTCACCAACACAACAATTTGGCGGAGGTTCAGCAAGTGGAGCAGGTAGCAGTGGCGGCGGGAGTTTTCCTGCACGCCCTCGTGCGCATCGATGAGGAGCAGCGCCGCGTCGGCGCTGGCCGCTCCCGTGATCATGTTCTTTAAGAACTCCTCGTGACCGGGTGTGTCAATCAGCACGTATTGACGTTTCCGCGTGCGAAACCAGATCTGCGCGGTGTCGATGGTGACATTCTGATTGCGCTCGGCCTGGAGGGCATCCATGAGATTGGCCCACTCGAATGGGGAACCACGTCGCCTGGCGATCTGTTGAAGCTGCTCAAGCTTGCCTTCCGGCAGGGAGCCGGTGTCATGAAGCAACCGGCCGATAAATGTGGATTTGCCGTGGTCAACATGGCCGACGATGACGATTTTGAGTTGTTCGCCCGGGTCACTCGGCATTCCGTTGGTTGAACTCATTTAACTTATTTGACCGATGTAACTCAGTTAGGGATGCAACCACAGGTCACATGTAACCATCGCGTCTCAGTTTTTCAAATGCGTCTTCGCTCTCCTGGTCCTGCGCGCGGCCGGCGCGCTCGGGGATCCTGGAAGCGCGCAACTCCTCGACGATATCGCGCACGGTTCGAGCGTTGGATTTGACCGGAAAGGTGCATGGCGCGCAGCCAATGCTGCGGTAGCGCTGGCCCTTACCGTCCGCAAAATAAAGCGGGATTACAGGAATGCTTTCGCGTTCGATGTATTCCCAAACGTTCAGCTCGGTCCAGTGAAGCAGCGGATGGATCCGGACGTGGGTTCCTTTTTCAAAATCCGTTTTGAATTGGTCCCATAACTCCGGCGGCTGGTCGGCGACGTTCCATTCCATGTGTTTGTCACGCGGGCTGAAGTAACGTTCTTTGGCGCGCGTCGGCTCTTCATCCCGCCGGACGCCAACGATGACACCCGTGAAGTGGTGTTTCCCGAGGGCCAGCCCAAGCGCATCTTTCTTGAGCTGGCCGCAACATTCGACCCGGGTGGCCTTGCCGGCCGGGTAGGTGCGACCCTCTCTCAGCACTTCCTCGTTTTTGGCAACGATCAGCTCCAACTCCCACTCGCGCACCAGGCGGTCGCGGTACTCGATCATGCTCGGGATTTTGTAAGTCGTATCAACATGGAGGAGAGGAAACGGAACGCGGCCAAAGAAGGCCTTGCGGGCGAGCCACAAGAGCACCGTTGAGTCTTTGCCGATACTCCAGAGCATCACCAGTTTGTCAAACTTGTTGAAGGCCTCGCGCAGGATGTAAACGCTTTGGTTTTCAAGTTCGTCTATGAGCATCATAACCAATGCAGTATTTGCCTAATTTCATTAGCGAGGCAAGCAAATTGACCTTCGCTGTTTGTTCCCGAGGCCAGATGAGGATTGTGCGGCAAAGTTAATTATGAGACCAATTTCCCGGAAAATTGGTTGACACTTTTTGGTTTTGTTTTTGCCGGACGGAGATCAGTCCCTGGCGGCGGAGCCAGGCTTCCACGGTCACCCGCCACAGCGTGGCGACTCGGCGGTGATCATCCTTCGGCCTGCTTCCGATCATCCACCCAAAATCTTCGAGCAGCAACCGGAAAATGATTTGGCGTTGGCGCAAGGTCCAACGCAGACATTGGGCGTCGTCGCGGAAGACGGCGCTGGCGCACGGCCACCTAACGCCGTGTCTGCCATCATGGCAATGCCTTTCGGCCTCCAGTTGGCGTCGGTTAGTTCCCGGCCTTCCCAGCGAAAAAACAATCGCGTGTGGCCACCACAACCAGTGTTCCGGATGCAAGACCAGAGCTGCCAGGTGCCGTCGGCCGCTTGCCAGATGGTGAAGTCCACGGGTTCTGCTTGTCACTCGTGTATTCACCAAGGTCGGGATTACCGGCCACCTCCACCATTTGCCGCTAATTTGAGCAATCGGCACTTCGGCAAGCGAATTGGTTGACACAATCGTTACCAGGCTTAGACAAATCAAACTCTTGACAATGTGATTTGCTTTAAGCATGGATTGATTCTCCTCGATTCAAATGACAAACCGAAATCACGCCCGAGCACGCCCCCCAATCAAGCCATTGACGGTTGCCAGTTGCCTCGGAGAGACTACGAACGCACGCTACGACTGGTCATGAAACTGCTCAGGCGACATTCGTTGTTGTTGGTTTTGCTGGCGATGACTTCGCCGATGGTTGCCGCGGAGAAACCGGCGCCCACGTTCAACATTCAGCTCGAAGGGGTGAAGTTCGATTATCCCGGCTTTGAACACTGGGTGGAGATTGAGCGCCCGGACGGCAAACATGAATGGGCGTTCGCGACCTTCAAAGACCAGGCCACTTGGAGCGTTCCAATCCAAGCCGACGCGGCGGGGACTTACCGTCTGCTGCGCGTAGAACGCAGACGGGGAGACACACGTGACGACGATACGATCGGCAAAGACTCACAGCTTCAATTGGACGTAAAAGAACCTCAGAAACACGGCAAGCCCGCACCTGTTCAGAAGGATCTGGTGGACGCGGGAGAATTCAAACCCATTTTTGCTGCCAAAGAGCCATGGTGCGTGAACGATCACACGTTTGTTCAAGGGCCGGACAAGACCTGGCATCTGTTCGGTATCACGCATCCCAAGCCCCTGGATTTTTTCAAGGACCCAGGACACCGATTGTGTCATGCCACCGCCCAAAAACTTTTGCAGTCGCCATGGCAGGCCCAGCCACCAGCGGTGACGCGTAACTGGGAAAAGTATCACGAGTATCTGCTCTGGGCGCCGTACGTCATCCATCACAACGGCACGTATTATATGTTTGTGTGCGTGGGTGACAAAGACACTCACCGGTATCGCATTCACCTGCTTACTTCGCACGACTTAAAGAGTTGGACGCGCAGTCCCGACAATCCGATGGTCGTGGACGGTTTTGACGCGCGCGATCCCTTCGTCATGCGTGTCGGCAACCAATGGGTGTTGTATTACACGGCAACAACCACCCCCGAGTGCGGAAATCACATTGTGGCGAGCGTGACGAGCAAGGATTTGACGCATTGGAGCAATCGCAAAGTTGTTTTCATTCATCCGCGCGCAGGAAGTTTCGGCGGTCCGACGGAATCGCCATTCGTTGTTCGGCGCGGAGACAATTATTACCTGTTCGTTTGCGACAACGATTGGACCGATGTTTATCTCTCACACGATCCATTTCATTGGGAATTCGACCAGCAGACGACAAGGATTCATTCACACGCCTCCGAGATTGTTCGCGACGTGGATGGCAAATGGTACATCAGCCACGCCGGCTGGACAGAAGGCCCGGTGTGCATCGCTCCGCTGCACTGGCACGACGGATTGGATGACAAGCCGACAAATATCTTGCCAGGAGAGAAGTAATTGTGCAGAAGAATTGTTCACCAATCAACACGACATGAATCACTCACCCGAACAGAGGCGTCCGGACAACCCTCGTCCCAACATGGATCGCCGCGGCTTTGTCGCTTCGTTAGCTGCCTTGGGCGCAACAGCCGCGTTGCCAGACATTGCAGAGGCGGCGGAATCGAACAGCCCTGCTGGCGGAAGCGGCGTTTCATCTCAGACTAAAAGTGCCTTGCGCATGGCAGCATTGCGCGACGAAATGACTCGCCAGCTTACCACGTTCAATCTCAAGCAAAAGAGCAAGACCCTTCCGGTCCGCCGCGGAAAACGCGTGACCATCGGTGAGGTCAAAGGCGAAGGCTACATCACCCAGTTCTGGATGACCTTCCCCGGTTGGTTCTGGCAGCATTGGAACCCCAAAGCCCCGATCAATCAGTCCATCCTCAAGACGCTCATCTTGCGGATTTATTTCGACAGCGCGGAACAACCGTCGGTCGCGACTCCTGTGGGCGATTTCTTCGGCGCGGGTTTGTGTGAAATTGCGAGTTTTGCGTCGCTTTATTTTGGAACTTCCAGCGGCGGTTTCTTCTGCAAATGGCCCATGCCGTTTCGTAAAAGTTTCCGGGTGGAAGTCGAGAATCTCGACGCTGAAATTGATACTGACGTCTTTTGCAACATTCTTTACCAACTTGCACCATTGCCGGAAGGCGTTGGTTATTTCCATGCACAATTCAACACCGGCTTCAATAAAGGTCCTGACCCGGTGCAGATCGCCGAAGTGAAGGGTCGCGGCCATTACGCGGGCTGCCTGCTTTACATGCAGGGCGAGGAGCGTAACTACCTTAGCTTTCTCGAAGCCCCGGAATACGTTTACATTGATGACGACTGGGAAACGCCGCGCATGACGGGCACGGGCCTTGAAGACTATTTTCTCGGCGGCTGGTATTTCCGCGAAGGAACGCTCGCCGGACCGTATCACGGCGTGCCCATCAAAGACACGCTCAACGCCAGTGTCGCGATGTATCGCGTTCACGAAAACGACGCCATCCGCTTCACGCAACGACTCAAATTCGCTTTCGCGAATCCGTGGTCGCCGGATCGCCTTAAACCATTTTGCTTTTCGTCCGTCGCGTTTCTGTACCTGGACAACCCCGAGGGCCAGAGCCCGGCCATTCCGTCTGCAAAAGAATTGATGTGTTGGTATCGTATCCGCAACACCGATCACCAGAGCATTCCGTAATCAATGACCGCGTCGAACTGCGCTCACCAGTTGTCTGCCGGCATCGTGGCGGCCTTTCGGTTGTTGTGCAGTGGAATTGCCTTTTGTGCCACCGCCTGCTTTGGATTTACCAACACCCGGTCGAGTTCCAATAGTGCGTAAAGAAGTTGGCCCACCCCGTCCACCGCCTCGTAATACGGCTTTGCCGGATGGCCTCGAAACAGCCCGTTGTGATAAAGCCGGGCGATAGCCTCATCCGCCACGTCGCGCGCCGATTTCAAATCGGTCGCATTGCCAGTCAGCAGATACATTTGAACGAAGAACGAAATCGTCTGGCCATAAAGGCCGGCGTACGTGCCTTGCGGCGCGTAATCCTCGGCGTAACCTCTATACCAGGAGTTCGTCTCGCAATGGCGCGGCGGAAATTCCTGCCGAATCCAGTGTGCAAACTTTTCCGCCGTGTCCCGCAGTTCGGGGTCGCCGGTTATCAGGGCTGCGTAGGCATATTCTTGCGCCGTGGGAATGGGATGTTCGTAACCGGCGACGTAAGGCTGCCAGAGGTCCAGGTATCCGCGCGGTTCGTAAATCCAGTATTGCTCCTCCGACGAGGTGACATATTTGTCCGTTGTATTGGTCATCATCAGCCGCGGCCCGGGCACCGGCGTGCCGTCCAGTTTCAGCGAGCCCCAGAATTTTCCAGTTTTCTCGTCGTAGCCATATCGCCGATACGCCTTGAGATAACCCACTGCTTGATCCTTGAATCGCGTGTCGCCGGTGAGTTCGTAACATTTCAACAAGGCGTGGCAATAAAAGCCCGTGATGCTCGTGTCGAAATGCGATCCGTCGAAACGATTCGGACCTGCGTTGGGCCGGTTTGCGATCAGATCCGTCTTGGGGTTGCGGCGTTCCCAAAAATAATCCGCCAGCAGACGCGTGCGATCCAGCCACACGCGTTCTCCCGTTTGCCGATACATGAAAGCGAACGCGTTCGCGTATCCGCCTGCCGCCATCGCAAAATCGCATCCGCGCTGGCCGTCCCCGTGCCGATTCACCTCGCCGGTCTTTTTGTCAATAACGTGCCACTGCCAGATGGCTTCAATCTCGCGCTGCACCGCGTTCGAGTTGACCAGCCAAAGCTGCGCCCACGGAACTTCACGAATGGAGTGGATTTCATGTGGACTGCCGAGATGGCCCTTCATCGTGTCCGTGTACACGTCATAACGCCGGTGCCAGCCCCACCAGAAGAATCCGCGCCCATCCACGAGATGCTCCGTGTACCAGCGAACGTATTCGTCTGCGAACCGCGCGTACTTCGGATCCCCGGTGGCCTGCGACAGCGCATACATTGTTCTGAGCGTGGGCAAATCGGTGTGGAGATTCGCACCCGCAGGATTGCGCACGCCGCGCCGCTGGAGCACACGAAAAGCCTCGTCCAACGCTAAGGGATTGGTCGGACACTCATGCGATTCGACGTCGAGAATGCTCACCAGGATCGGAGCGTGCACCGAACCGTAGCGGTCAGTGCCGTCCCGCATCAACGTGTCGAGGCACTCGACAGCTGGCTGCAGATATTCGGACTGCGAAGGTCGGGCTTCGGCTGCGGCAGCCAAAGTGTGATTACAACAAACGCAACACGACGCCCATGCCATCAGAATTGGCAGCGTGGTTTTGCGGACGTGCATGGAATAACGGGTATCCATGGCACGGAGAATAAAGGGTGTGGGGCAACTTCCAAGCTAGAAATACTTATCATCTCAAATGCGCCTTTTCCTTTTGAAAAATTGAGCCTACACGTGGCACTCTGCTGTGGAGCTCAGAAACTTCAACTCGACTCATATGAAATACAACATGCGCACGTTCCCTCTTGTTGCAATGGCAGTTCTGTTGGTGCTCGCCAATTGCCTGCTGCCGGGCTGCAAACCAGCAGGCGAAAGCAAAGCCGCCTCACCGGCCAAACCTCGCGTCGCACTCATCATGAAGTCGTTGGCGAACGAATTTTTCATGACCATGGAAAGCGGAGCCAAAGAGCATCAACGTGCGCACGCGGACGAATACGATTGGCTGGCCAACGGCATCAAAAACGAGACCGACCTCGCCGATGTAGTGCTCGCGTCGAGTGGAGTGAAATTTCCGTTCGTCGGTCCGGGCAATTGCAAGGGCGCGAAAATCGTGGGCGATTTTCTCGCAAAGAAGCTCAAGGCTGGCGACAAGGTCGTTATTGTCGAAGACGTGCCCAACGCGTTCAACGGCATTCAGCGGAAGCTGGGTTTTGAAGATGCGATGAAGGCTGCGGGCTAAACCCAACAGGGGACAGCCAATATTTTCAACTCTTTTTCATTGAGCATCAAGAAGATACAAGAAAACAGAAAAAAACTATTGACAGGATTCAATGTAATCGATTACATTTGACTTCAGTGAAACTTAATTAGCAAACGTTTGCTAGTTGTGCTAGTTGTGTTGTGCGTGTTTATTTCGGGAGCGATTTTGTGAGAAAGCTTCCCCACAAGAGCAGCGTTAAGCTAAAACAACGCAATAAATCTGAACAAACCTGAAAGACACAGTTATGAAAAACACCATCCCAACCATTCACATCCAGATCACGCTGCCCCTGTTTAAGTTCGGTGCTTTGCTCCTTTTGGTCGCTACGTTGATGGGGAGTTCGTCGGTCTTCGCCACACTGGCGGATTACCAGGCGGCCGTCACCAACACACCGGGCATCATCTCGTATTATACGTTCGACCAAGCGAATGCAAACGACAGCGTGGGAATAAACAACGGCACGGCCGTGAATCCGGCCTACGCTCCAGGGGCATACGGCTTCGGGCAGGGTTTCGACTGCTACGGCACCAACCAGGTCAACTTTGGCGTCGTAAGCGACTTCGAGTTTCCCTCCACGTCGGGAACGATCGAGGCTTGGGTGCGCGCCGATTGGTCCGGGAATTACGCGGCCTATGAGCCGACCCTGTGGGCCGATGGGGCCGGCTATCCAACGGAATATAGTGTCCATATGCATGGTGACAAAACTGGAATCGGCATATGGAATGGGTCTTCTTATGACGTTCTGGGCATCCCGTTCGCAAGCACCAACTGGCATCATTTGGTGACTGTTTTTGACAACGGCACGTTTACCGTGTACTGGGATGGCCAATTGGCTGCCACGGAATTTAAAGTCCTCGGGGCGAATCCGTCCACATTCCAACTGGGGTCTTCGGCATCATATGGCGGTGAAGGGTGGATAGGAATGCTGGACGAAGTGGCGATTTACTCCATTGCTCTTGACACAAACACAATCCAGTCGCATTACCAGGCGCTCTTCGCTGGCACTCCGCCGGTGATTGTCAAGCAACCGGTGGGCGGGACTTTTCTGCAGGGTGTGACGCTGACAATGACGGTTAGCGCCACAGGCCCCAGCCTGACCTATCAGTGGTTTAAGGGAGCCACCAACTTGACGGGAAAAATCAGTGCCACGCTCAGTCTCACGAACCTGTCTGCGGGTGACGCAGGTACCTACCACGTTGTTGTGTCCAATCCGGCTGGAGATGTGCCCAGCACTTATGTCACAGTCGCCCTTGGCACGTTGCCGGCGCAAGTAACTCGCTATCAAACAGCCGTCTCCAACGAAGTGAGTCTCATTTCCTTCTACACATTCGACCGGCTGACGGCTAACGATGTCTTTGGCACGAACAATGGGACGCTCCAAGGCTCGGCGACTTTCGGGTCGGCCTTTGCCGGCGGCGCAAGCCAGGGCTTGCTGCTTGATGGCAGTGGACAGGTTAATTTGGGCACAGTGCCAAGTTTTGACTTCACGAATTCTGGAACCGGTTCGATTGAAGCTTGGGTGTGTGCCAGCTGGCCCGCAATATTTTCCTCCTACACGCCGGCGCTGTTTGCCAATCGTGATAGGAACAGCGGGCTGTGCGAATGGAGCATTAACATGACTGCAGACAAACAGGTTTTGGCTATTTATAATGGCTCAAGCAGTTATCTTTACGCCATCCCGAATGGCGGGGCCGGCACGAACTGGCATCACGTTGCAGTCGTTTTTAATCAAACCACAAATACGGTATACTGGGATGGTGCAGCGATCCTCACAACCATCGGCCAGCCGTTCGGCGGCAGTCCCAGCACAACTCAAATAGGGTCGTCGTCACCAGGCTCCACCACCGAAGGCTGGATCGGTATGCTGGATGACGTTGCATTCTACTCCGGCGCTCTTTCGGCGGCGCAGGTCCAGGCCCACTACAATGCCTTTTATCAGGGAGTCGCTCCGGTGATTTCTGTACAGCCGACAGGCGGGAACTTCCTTGTCGGCACACCGCTTACGATGTTCGCTCAAGCGCAAGGCGCGCAATTGGCGTACCAATGGTACATGAATAACACCCCAATCCCGGGGGCGACCAGCCTGACGATTGGCTCCGCGAGCTTGGCGTTGACGAACGGTGGCGTTTACTACGTCACGGCGTCCAACTCTGTCGCGGTCGCCCAGAGCATTGACGCGGTGGTGAACGTGGGGAACGACATCGCCCTTTATCAAGCGGTCGTGCGCAGCGAACCCAGCCTTATCTCCTACTACACATTCGATGCCGGCAATGCCACGGATTCATACGGTACGAACAACGGCACGGAGTCCGGTAGCATCACTTTCACGAACGGACCCGGCGGGGTGACCAACGAATCGCTGGTACTGGCTGGCTCCGGCCAGATCGACTTAGGATATGTGTCCGCTTTCGACTTCGTCACCGGCGGCACGGCGGAAGCTTGGATACAGCCAGGTTGGACTCCATCCGACCCTTCTCTCAGCTATGCTCCGTGCATCTTCTCCGACCGCTACGGTGGCTCGGTGTGGAGCATCCACATGGTGCAGGCCCAGAATGCGATTGGGAATTGGAATAACGACCGTTTCATCAGTCTGGCCGTCCCCAATGCGGCTGGCTGGCATCATTTTGCCATCACGTTTGGCAGCGGTCTGGTGTCCATGTATTGGGATGGACAGTCGCTTGGAACATTTAACCAAGCCATCAACTTCTTCTGTTGTGAAACAACCCAAATCGGGGCCTCCGACCCGACCTTTCCGCAAGAAGGGTGGATCGGCAACATCGACGAAGTGGCCTTTTATGGCAGTGTGTTGAGCGCCGACGCTATTAACAACCACTTCCTGGCGATGGTGGGGCTGGTGCCGGCGCCTACGATCAGCTATTCGGTTTCTGGAAATCAAATCACCATTTCGTGGCCGAGCTATGCGACAGGTTTCACGCTGGAGTCCACAGCCTCCTTGTCGGTCCCTAGCTGGACCCCGGTCGGAGGCGTGGTGTCTAACAGCGTTACGGTGACTATCTCGCCGGGAAGCCAGTTCTTCCGACTGAGAAAGTGATGAATTAGAAACGCATCCGGGAGTGATGCAGGTCGCTCCCGGATGCCGTCAACAAAAAACTTTGCCTTTTGCATGAATAACCCAAACGTCTGCGAAGATGTCCGCTGGAATGAGCGAACATCAACAAGAGCGGGCTTTCCGATCGCCGCTCTGCGCCGGCGCGCGGCGTTTACTTTGATTGAACTACTGGTGGTTATTGCGATAATCGCCATCTTGGCCGCGATCCTGTTGCCCGCGCTCAACCGCGCCAAGCAAAAGGCGTACCGCGTCTCTTGTCTCAACAACTTGAAGCAGATCTCATTCTTGTTCCAGGTGTACACCGATGACAATGGAGATATCTTCCCGGCCCAAATTGACCCAACCTACAACCCTTCCAATTTTTGGGCGTGCTTCATTGTCGGGAGCTCCACGGTTCCGCAACAATACGCAGGCACGTTCCACTGCCCGGCGCTGATTGGACCGGAAACCGCCGATGGGAAAATATTCAACTGGGACTTCACCGCCTTGAATATTGGCTACGGCTACAACTCCTTCTTTCTTGGACTTTCGCCAAAACCTGCGCAAGCGTTATATGGATTGAGTTCCACGCCTTGGTTCAAGCGGTCCGAGATCATGCACCCCACCGAGTGTTTGCTGGTGGGCGATTCCTTGAAGAAAACTTACCCTGATTTAAGTGGAGCCTACAGCATGAACGTTTGGTGGCCTAACGCGGGCATGAAGCAGGGCGACGGGAACGAGGGTGTGGATATTTTCCGGCATGCGCCCTACGGGAATGTAGTCTTCACGGATGGCCATGGTGAAGAACGCAAGGATGCGGAGATCAACCCGCCAGTCAGCGGCAGCCTCGTCAACAGCCGCTGGTGGGATCCCTTCCAACGGAAGTGAATTGTGAAGGCATAGTTTCCTTTACTCATTTTCTTCGCGTCGACGAATGGCTTGGCGCGCCGCAGCGCAAAGGGTGAATCGTAGAATGAAAGCGTGTTATCTGATGGGCGCTTGTTGTGCCTTCATCATGACAGTCAGATCAAGCGCGGCTGAACAACCCGGCGATTTGGTCGCAAGCGGCACATTTGTAAAAATCTACGACCCGAGCGTCGGCGAAAGCCAGCCTTGGTATATCAATGACCACTGCTTCATCCAGGGAAAGGATGGAATTTGGCACATGTTTGGGATTACACGACAGGAGCCCGCGAAGCCCATGGAGGAAACTAATTTTTCCCATGCGACCGCCCGCCGTCTTCTACAGCAACCGTGGGACAAACAACCCTTTGCCTTGACGGCAGCCCCGGAAGCCCCGTGGCATGAAGTTCATCTATGGGCTCCTTGTGTGGTTTCAAATAATAATCTCTACTACATGTTCTATTGTGCAGGCGCCAAGGATCACGCGAAATATGAAATCCATCTCGCCACGTCCCCGGACCTGAACACATGGACGCGATCGCCTAAAAATCCAATGGTTGTGGACGGATATGACGCGCGCGACCCCGAAGTTCTTAGAGTGAAGGACAAATGGGTCATGTATTACACCGCCACCAGCAAACCGCAGGGAGGAAACCATATCGTCGCTTATGTCACCAGTGACGATTTGTTGACATGGACGAATCGCGGCGTCGCTTTTACCGACCCTTCGGTTGGAACGTTTGGCGGGCCTACTGAGTCGCCATTTGTTGTGCGGCACGGGGACTCCTATTACCTGTTTATCGGCCCGCGGGAGGACTACAATGGGCGGGAGGACTACGATCGCACCGACGTTTTTCGAAGCCGGGATCCGTTTGCGTGGAGCATTACAAACAAAGTCGGCCACATTGCTGCGCATGCCGCCGAAGTCGTGCAAGACAATAACGGCAAATGGTACGTAAGCCGGGCTGGCTGGGGTCGTGGTGGGGTCTATATGGCTCCTCTTATCTGGAAAGACAAAAACCAGGCCGGACTCGGAGAATGAAGAAGCGCTCCCACAGCGAGAAAGCAAGTCACGGTAATCGTTGAATCCTACACGATGGCCGTTGTGATGTACGTGGTCGCGATGTTGTGTTGGGGTTCGTGGGCCAATACCCGCAACCCGAATGGGCGGAAACCATCCGCTCCAACTCGACCGATTGCTCGCCGCCACGGGCAGCGCTGCGTACTTTTGCAAGTCTTTGATTGATTCAGGATGACGTAATCGTCTACACTTTTTATTCATCGGCATGAAACAAAAGACTAATCCCTCCGACCGCGATGCGTCGCCTCCCCCGAGCCGCGTGGCAACGATGCTAGATGTCGCCGCCGCAGCAGGAGTCTCGACTGCGACAGTGTCGCGGGTGTTGGCCAATCATTCGGTTGTGCGCCGGTCTGTGCGTGACAAGGTCTTGCAGACGATTCAAAAGCTCAACTATCATCCAAACCGGGTCGCCAGAGATTTGCGCTCCGGCTTGCGAAAAGTCATCGGCGTCATCATTCCCGATCTTCAAAATCCCTTCTTGACTGAAGTGGTGCAGGGCGTGGAATCCGTGCTTTATCAGGCCGGCTACAGCTTGATGTTGGGCAACTCAGATGGTCTGGCGGACCGGGAGCAAACTCATCTGGCGGTGGTGCGCGGGGAAGGGGCGGCAGGCCTCATTATTGTCCCGAGCAACGATCCTCGAGCCAATTACCAACAGTTATCGTCCTGGAATATTCCCGTGGTTGCCGTGGACCGAATGCCCAGGGGCCTCCAAATTGATTTTGTTTCAACCACTAACTATCAAGGAGCTCGAGAAGCCACCGAGCACCTCCTGTCTCATGGCTACAAAGAAATCGGATTAATCAACGGGCCGTGGGAGATTAGTGTGGCGCAGGAACGTTTGACCGGATATTGCGATGCTCTCCGGGCGGCAGGAATTGCGATTCGAGAACAATTGATCATTCACGGCGACTTCCGGCAGGTGGGCGGAAGAACCGCCATGCATCGCTTGTTGAGACTGCCCAAACCGCCCAGGGCCGTGCTGGTGGGCAATAATCTGATGACCCTGGGCGTCTTCCAGGCGATTCATGAAAAAGGCATAAAAATTCCCTCCGAGATCGCGGTATTTGGCTTTGACGACATGCCTTGGGCGATTTCGTTGCGGCCGCCTTTGAGCGCGGTTGCCCAACCGGCGGTGGAGGTCGGGCGCACTGCGGCGCAAATGCTATTGGAGAGACTTAGCGATCCTCGCAGGTTGGTTCGCCAGTTGGTTCTACCGACGCGTTTGGTGGTGCGTTCCTCTTGCGGCAACCATGGCACCGCCCAAAGGGATTCTTCGGAAATTTATTCGCCATTAAAAGTGCGGGAGCCATGATGCCGCTGCTCTCACCATCGCTTTGCGCGCCAGCCGGCATGAAGTTGGGCTGGCCCCGCGACCATGGAGACCAATGTCATCGCATCTGACGAGCGGTTACGCTCCTGGCAACTCCGGATCTTTGGACTGCTCTGGGGGGCCTACGCTTCTTACTACCTCTGCCGCGTCAACTTTGCCGTCGCTCAGCCCTTGATCCTGAGAGAATTTCCGGCGTGGACCAACGCGCAGATTGGAACCATTCCCTCAACCTACGCGGTGACCTACGCCGCGGGCCAGATCGTCAACGGCATGCTGGGCGAGCGATATGGCACCCGGCGGCTGATGACGGGGGCCTTGCTGATTGCGGCGGTCAGCAATTTGTTCTTTGCCTTTGCCTCTTCGTTGAACGCGATGCGAGTGCTGTGGGCGATTAATGGGTGGGGCCAGTCCGCCGGTTGGTCGCTGATGGTCCAGACGGTGGCCAACTGGAACACGTCGGCCCGCCGGGGCACCCTGATTGGCCGGCTTTCGACGTGTTACCAGGTGGGCAACGTGCTCTCATGGCTGCTGGCGGGAGCCTTGTGCGACTCCGTTGGCTGGCGCGCGGCTTTCCTGGTGCCAGGTCTTTTTCTCCTCCCAGTGGCGTTGGTATTCTTCGTCTTTCTGCGCAATTCACCGGTGGAAGCGGACTTCCCGCCGGTCCGGGATGACGTGGGCCCGGAGCCGTCACCTCCGATGTCGGCCAGGTGGGAGTCCACCTGGCGGATCGTGCGGTTGACGCTCGGCAACCGGATTCTCTGGGTTTTGGCCAGCGGTTTTTTCGTCCTGAACGCCGTCCGCTACAGCTTCATGAACTGGAGCGTGCAATACATGGCGGATTTCCACGGGCGCAGCATCAAGAACAGCGTGCTGACGGCCATCATGATTCCGCTTGCCGGTTCTTTGGGAGCCATCTCGGCCGGCTGGGCCTCCGATGTGATCTTCGGCAAACGCCGGGCTCCGGTCTGCGTGGTCATGCTGCTGGGTTTGGCCGCGACCTGCGGTGCGATGGCTCTCGTTCCGCAAGGGGGCTGGCGGACAGCCACCGTCCTCCTGGGTCTGGCCGGATTCATGATCTATGGCCCCGACATGCTGATGGCCGGCGCCGCAACGGTCGATCTGAGCCATCCGAAGGCGGCGGCCATCGCGACGGGTTTCACGATGTGCCTGGGCGCGCTGGGCGCCATCTTCTCCGGCGCCGGTTTCGGCTACCTGAAAGATTATGCCCACGGCAACTGGGCGTTGGTCTTCTGGGTGCTCGCGGCTTTGCCTCTGATACCCGCCACGCTAATGATTTCCATCTGGAACACCCGGCCCAATGAAGGCCGAAGTAGAGTAGGCGGAGCGGACGGGTTGAAAGGCACGAGGCCAAAGACCGTCACGCTCCGCCCCTCATCAAACCGGACAGGCGGTTTTCCCGCATCCGGCTTTCCGAGGGTCATTCACTCGCATCGCT
>Ga0208937_1000146_pt1 | contig 67477 bp, 55 predicted proteins | sample June2015DPH_11_5_FD_184705 | JGI IMG/M metagenome (GOLD analysis project Ga0208937, IMG submission 184705) | Peatland microbial communities from SPRUCE experiment site at the Marcell Experimental Forest, Minnesota, USA - June2015DPH_11_40... | ecosystem: Environmental > Terrestrial > Soil >... | reverse complement strand
ACCCCTGTTTACGCTTCGCTAGGCACCTCGCGGTATCCAGCGCAAAACTCGGGGCCGAGCGGGTCGCTAGCCCTTTCTCGTGAGACTCTTGCATTCTCTGCTTCATGCCGGTTTATCCCGGCGCACGAATTTCCGATTTGGACCTCTTGCTCGTGCGCATCGTACGCTTTTCCCGCCATCGACTCAACGAAATTGTTAGAGTGAGCTACAGTTCAACTGCGGTTCCTGTACCCGCAACCCCAAGCTGGTTTATCCTGGCGCTGTCTCCGATCCTGAATCCTGACTTCCGAATCCCGCCTTTTCCCGCTTGACAGGACGACGGAGATATGATAGCCTACCCTGGTTGTCCTATGGTGCATGGCGCAACAGCGCGCGCGCAAGGGGTTCCAAATCGGCCCGCCGGTGGTGGAAGATGTGGAGAAATTGCAAAAAAGATGTTATTTAGAGGGAACGAACCGAAGACTCTGCTGAAAATAAAGAACTTAGCGTTTTCAGGGCCTCAAAACGAACTGCTTTTTGTGTGCAAAAAACCCCAATCAAAGCAAAGAATATGGCCAAAAATCCACGAGTAGACGCCGTGCGCCCCTGCTCTGTCCCTCTGGTCCCGCCTTGCGGTCCCGCCACAGCGGGATCGCCCTGTTGTTTCTCGGCAGAAGAGTCCAGAGCGAGATTCTTCGCTCCGCTCCGCTGCGCTCCGTCGAAAGTCACGTCATTCCCGCGAAAGCGGGAATCCAGCTCGCTCTGTCGACGTGGACCCCCGCTTGCGCGGGGGTGACGAAGGCTTGACTCTCATCTTTATGGGTGGGCGGCAGGCCCATGGCCACTCAGAATGACAGATGTGGGGGATTGAGTGAAACGAGAAACTGGAATACTACGCTGGCAGTTCCGAGTTTCTGATTTCTGATTTCTGCTTTTTGGCGCTTACCTTTTCCCTGTCAAGACGTCGTAAAGGGTAGAGAGGTTCAAGCGAAGTCGGTGATGGAAGGCTGCTTGGAGCTGGCCGGAAACATACCAGAAGAGCCGAGGCAACCGAGCGGGGCGGACGAGACAGCGCTGATCCGCCGCGCCCAGGGAGGGGACTCTGAAGCCTTCGAGGCGCTGGTGCGGGTATACGATCAGAACGTGCTTCGCCTGGCATTGCAAGTGGTGCACTCCCAGGAAGAGGCTCGAGACCTTTACCAGGAGGCGTTTTTGAAGGTTTACCGCTCCCTCCGCACTTTCCGCCTTGAGGCGCGTTTTTCCACTTGGCTCTATCGGGTGGTGATGAATGTTTGCCTGGACCATCTACGCCGCCAAAACACGCGCAAGGAAGTCCAGGGACCCGAAAGCGAAGACGGTCAACCGGAGTACTTTCAGACGGTGCCTGACGAGAGGCCAGTGCTCGACCCGGAACGCGCCGTACACTCCAAGGAAATTGGGCGGCGCATCCAGGCAGCGCTCCAGCGCCTGAACCCTCGCGAACGCATGGTCTTCGAATTGAAGCATTACCAGGGTCTCAAGCTCCGCGCCATTGGCGAGCTTTGCAAGACCAGCGAGCAGACGGTCAAGAACTGTCTGTTCCGCGCTACCCAGAAACTGCGCCTGGAGCTTGGAGACCTTGTTTAGAAGGCAGTGACGAGTGACAAGTGATGAGTGACGAGCCAAAGAGGTGGGCGAAGGCGATGAAGACTGGCGACAAGACAGCGGCGGGTAAGGTGTATTTTTCGTTCGTCACTCGTCGCTGCTTTAGTGGCGAATGGCGAGGGCGCGGTGACCGGTAAGCTGGTAGTTGCTCGTCACTCGTCACTCGTCACTGCCCTTAGGAGATGTGGTCATGAACTGCAAGGAGTTTGAAGAGAACTTGACGCTCGATCTTTATGGCGACCTTCCGCCTGAGCAACGGGCGGCCTACGAGGCGCATCTTGCGGGCTGCGTCCATTGCCAAGCTGCGCGTGAGGAAGTCCGCAGCCTTCATGAGGTGCTGGCTCAACGGCCACGCATTGAACCTTCTCCTGATTTTCTGGTGGAGTGCAGGCAAGCGCTGGTGGAAGCGCTCGACAGGGAACGACTGGGATGGCACGGCCTGATCCGGGAGTGGCTGCCTTTCCTGCAACTCCCGCCGCGGCGCGTGGGCCCGCGCATCGCCTTCGCTTTAAGCCTGATAGTTTTCGGTTTTGGGGTAGGTTGGACGCTCCGCCCGCGAGCCGCTCGAGTGGTCCCTTCCGAGCCTGGAAACGTGACCACGTCTTCCCTGGCCGGCGAGGACTTTGAAAACATGCGCATCAACGACATCAGCCGCGTGGCTCCAGATCCGAAGACAGGCGACGTGCGCATCACCATGGACGCGCAACGCCGTGTCACCCTCGAAGGGTCACTTGACGATCCACACATCCAACAGCTTCTGGTCTATGCCGTGAAGAGTTACGACAACGCGGGGATTCGCCGTGACACACTGGACGCCTTGCGTGCCCGGACCAAGAGTCCTAACGTCCGAGCCGCCCTGCTCTATACCATGCAGCACGACTCGAACGTTGGGAACCGCCTGGCAGCCTTGGACGCGGTTCGAGGCATGGCGGGCGGCGATGATCTGCAGCAGAGCTTGATTGAAGTCCTGGAGCATGACAGGAACATGGGAGTCAGGGTCGAATCTGCTGACGTGCTGGTTGACCACGTTGAGAAGGAAGGACGCGATGAAGCGATTCTGAGCGCGCTCGAGCGCCTTGCCGCAAACGATCCGAACCGCTATGTGCGATTGAAGTGCGCGAGTGCGCTGAGAAAGCTGGGAAGCGCCGGGTTCTAACAACCTCATGAGAAATAAACGAGTCTTGCAATCCGCATTATGGCTTTGGCTGGCTGCCCTGCCCCTACAGGCGCTCGGCCAGTCCATCGTAAAGCGGGGCACGCCCGTGCGTCACGGGAACGCCTCCTGGTCGGAAACCTACGAATGGACCGCTCCGGCGCGCGAGGGTGGAAAGCTGATTCTGCGCGCGGACATGGGCTCCGTGGAAATCACCCCCGGGGCCGGCAATCAGCTCGAGGGTCGCGTGGTCCTGCGCGTTTATACGGGAAGCGAGGAGAAGGCGCGCCGCGTTTTCGATGCTTACCACCTCAGCGCCCGCTCTATAGAGGGTGGCGGCGTTTATGTGAGCGGGGAGTTGTCCGGTTCGAGGCATCACGACCACTCCGCGGGAGCGGAATTCGACATCAAACTTCCGGCTCGTTTCAATCTGGACGTTGAGACGCAGGGTGGCGACATTGGCGTGGAAGGCGCCCTCCAGGGCGAAGCGCGGCTGACCACCGCAGGCGGTGATATCCACACGACGGACATCAGCGGCCCAATCAGAGTGGAAACCGCCGGCGGAGGCATCACCTTGGGGAACCTTGGGGCCCGCGGGGAAGCCCGGACTGCCGGTGGCAGCATTCACGTCGGGAACGTCCGGGGTGATGCGATGATTGAAACCAGCGGGGGGGAGATCCAGGTGGGGCAGGTGGACGGGACGCTGCGGGCCGAGACGGCGGGAGGCGATGTGGTCATCGCCGGGGCTGCCGGTGAAGTTGTGGCGCAGACTGCGGGAGGACAGATCGAGGTGGGGCCCACGGGAGGCAGTGTGCGGGCGGAGACCGCCGGAGGAAGCATCCGCCTTCAAGGGGCGCGTGGCCGAGTTGTGGTGGAAACAGCGGGTGGCAGCATTGACCTCTTGCAGCTCGAGGCGGGTGTCCGAGCCAACACCTCCGCAGGACGCATCCTGGCTCAGTTCAACGCAACGGCGAAGACCTTTGCGGCATCGCAGCTTGAGACCTCCATGGGAGATGTTTACGTGTATCTGCCCGTGGGTTTGTCATTGACTATTGACGCTGCCATCGACGCGGCCGCCGGCCATCACATTGTCACCGATTTTCCTCTCAGCATTCTGGGTGATAAGGAAGATTTTGGCGAGCGCACGATTCGTGGCCACGGAGCCTTGAACGGCGGGGGCGAAGTTTTGCGCATCCGGACCGTTGCCGGCAACATCGAGATCCGAAAACTCGACTCGCGAAGCTTGGAGGATTTGAAGAGCCGCGAAGAGACGAGTTGGAATCGCTGGCAGGAGCGGCAGGCGGAAAAGAACCAGCGGCAGCGCGAGCGCGAGCAAGAACGCCGTGAGCGTCAGCGAGAGAAGGAGGAAGACCGTGACCAGGACTGACCACACGCGACTCCAAGGACATTTGAGAACCTGCCTTTTCTTTTGCCTCGGGATGGCATGCACGGCCACGCTTGCAGCTTCTCAGGAGCTTGAACGAGCCTGGTATGGGCGCTATCCACTTCCTCCTGGAGGAAGCGTGGCGGTCGAGAACGTCCAGGGCGAGGTCAGCGTGGAGGGATGGGATCGGGCGGAAGTGGAAATCACGGCGGCAAAGATCGGCTCGGGGCAAGACGACCACCTGGATGACGTGCGTGTGGTGACCGAGCTTGGGGTCCGGAGCTTGAAGTTTAGAACCGTCTACCCACCCCATCTGGAGGAACCGGTGCGGGTGAACTACCGCTTGCGCGTGCCGCGCCAGGTCCGGCTCTCCTCACTGCGCACGCTGGAAGGGAATATCGCCGTGCACAATGTCGAGGGATCTGTGGACGCGCGGACTCTGAGTGGGAACATCGAGCAGATGAATGTGACGGGCCGAGTAGTGGCACGGGCGCTTACAGGAAGCATCTTCGTCTCCCTGCGCGCCCTGCCGGCGGGTACGGCTCCGCTGCTCCTGGACACGGTGAATGGCAACGTAGTCCTGCTCCTTCCACCCCGCTCGAATGCGGACCTGGAAATGAGCACGGTGGCCGGGACGATCGAAGGCAATTACGTCTTTCAAATCAGCTCCATCCCCGGCGATTCGACACGACGGACGCGTGTGGGGCTGGGCGGTGTGACCATTTCTCTGCGTACTGTCCGGGGCTCGATCCGCGTCGCCGAGCGGGACGACCTTTTGTAGTTGCGTTGGTGACGAAATCAGAGGACTCACGTCCAATGGACCGAGTGCCTTTAAGGAAGCGCCGGTTGAAAATGAATTTCCGAGCCATTGAAAGCGCCAGGGTTGGCGCCGGGAGGAAAATTATGAATCGAAAGTTTGCCATGGGGTTACTGCTATCAGCGTTGATGTTGCTGGTTGGCGCGGGTGACTGCCGCAGCCAGGAGGCGCCCGAGCCTCCAGAGCCGCCGGACGCGCCGGAAGCTGCAATTGGCGGGCTCGAGTCGCAACTCCTCGCTCTGGATGGAGTCGCCTGGTTGGGTGTTACATTGAAGGATGTGACCGCTGATGAGGCGCGGGACTTGAAATTGCCCGGCGAGTATGGCGCCCTCGTGGAGAGCGTTGAGGCGGACAGCCCGGCGGCCAAGGCAGGCCTGCAAAAGGGCGATGTAATTGTTGAGTTCGCGGGTGAGCGAGTGCGAAGCGAAGCGCAGTTGCGTCGCCTGATTCGCGAGACACCTGCCGGCCGTACAGTCAGTTTGCAGGTCATCCGTGACGGTCAGGCTCGGGCCTTTAACGCCAAGCTCCAGTCTAGAACCAACCATTTCAACATTCAGATTCCGGAAATACACATTCCTCCCATTAACCCGCAGCTTTTTGACTATCGGGGTTTTAACTTTCAATTCGGCGCCGGCAGACCCAGCCTCGGAATCTCGGGAGACGAACTGACGACGCAGCTTGCAAGCTATTTCGGCGTCAAGCAGGGCAAGGGAGTTCTGGTGCGCGAAGTGGTGGTCGGCAGTGCTGCCGAGAAAGCGGGGCTGAAGGCAGGAGACGTCATCGTGGCTGTGGATGGGAAGAGCGTGGCCACGGTTACGGAGCTGCGGCAGGCACTCGAGATCAAACCCTCAAAAGAAGAACGAAAGGTCAACCTGACTGTCGTGCGCGATCGGCACGAGCAGACTGTGCCTGTCGAACTGGAGAGGCTAGGGCCTGGCGAGCGCGGGAAAATGGCTGCGAAAGAAGAGTACCGACGGGCAATCCGACAGGCAATCCAGGAACAGCTCAAGCTCCAACTCCAGGAACCGCTCCACCCTCTGGCCGGGCAGAACGAGGCCATTTGAGCCGCTCGAACTTCAGGCTGTCACTCTTATGGAGCCCAGAGTTGGGATGTAGCAATTTACCTTTGAATTCAGGGTCGGCCTTTTGTGTCCACCGCCGGCGGGCGCACTCCGAGGAAAATCACGAGCGAGATCCCGCAGGTTGGGCAAGCTGCCGGGGCTACGAGTCAGGACCGGGCGGTTCACAGGGGGCGCCCCGACGAAAGGACTTACTGCAGAATCTGATCATGCGGCGAGTTCGTCTTCCCGGGAAGCGGAGTCGTGTGGCGGTGAACCAATAGCCAGCGGCCCCGGTGACGAACAAAGATATTGGTGGTTTCGATCAGGGCGGAGGAGAAGCCGTCCGTTTGTGTGGTGGTGATGTCTTCGAGACAGGACACCCAAGCTGTGTCGCCCACGATTTGAACCAGGGGGCGGCTGATTGAAATCAACATCTGCCCGGTTGACTGGAAGATGGCAGCCCAGCTTCTTTGAACCTCCTCCCAACCCAGGAGCAACTCCCAGCCGGGGTGCAAGCACCTGACCCAATCTTCTTGAAGCCACACTGCTTCCATACGAGCCATGTCCAGGGACCGCATGGCTTCATAAAAAGCCAAGTTCGCAGCCAGAACTTTCTCTTCCTCTGCCTCGGGCATATGCTGCATTACCATAACGGAAACTCGCTTTCCAGGCGGCAGGCCGAGCGGGCTCGGTAGCCTCAGCATTCGAAAGCTGCAGGAATAGGCGCGGCGGCGAAAATGCTGCTGGGCATGAGGGCGGGCTGGCACCCCGATAGATCGGGGTGCTTCAGCAAGTTTCCACCCCGTCCAAGGCCGTATACTGGACTCATCATGCCCGTCTACAGGACCATTCCGAAGCCGGGCATATACAGTTTATCACTTTTTTTTCTTAGCCCTCTGCCCTGGGAGCGGGTGTCCTGCTGCCGGCGCTTTCACCAGCCCGTCAGAAGGTGTGAAGAAAGTGCAAGCCGCTGATTGACGCGGATAAACGCTGATGAAAGCAGGTTTCTTATCTGCGTTGATCTGCGTTCATCCGCGGCTGAATTGGAGGGGATTTCCTGTGTTATACTAGCGCCACTTGAAAGGGAACCATCGGTCTGAGATCTGGCGTAGGCCTATGAAGACTTGTCAGTCCCGGGCAGCACGGGTGGGAACAAAAGCGGGCTTTCGCAGGATGAGCACACGCCCGACCCAATTCGAAACAGGTTCCACACTGACTCGAGAGGGAGTGCAACCATGTCTGACAGATGGGTTTTCCTGATCGCATTTCTTACCGTGATCGTGATTGTCGCGGGGGCTTTCGCCATGCCCCAGTATTTCACCTTCGAGCTCTTGAAGTCATTGATCTTTCTTGCCATCGCCTTGCTGGTCTTTTTTGGCGAAGACCGCTTCAGTTACATGCTGGGGATGGTCGCGCCAATCTTAGGGTTCGTGCTGAACATTCTGTTGGGCGGTTTCTTTGGCGAGTTCAAAGGTCTGTTCAACGCCCTCACAGGAAAAGGTTCGCCTCTCATGAGCACGCCTCTCCACGGCTTATCACTCCTGCTGGAGATTGTGCTTATCATTGTTTGCTACCGCGCCTGGCGCAAACAGGTCACCGAGAAGCTCTTCGGAAAGACGTTCTGGATTTGCCTGGCGGTATCGATTGGCTACATCGCGATTCTGGTGGGCTGGCATTTCACTCATGCTCTTTGAGTGTCCGCCTTCCGTAGTCGCGTCCTTACCGTGGCCAGGCAGATGGAAATAGGAGCGCAAGTTCATGCGCCGCCTGGGTTCTCTGCGCCCGAGAGATAGCGCGGCAGGGCGTGAATCCGACAAAGGAAGGTAGACCACGACAGGTGCGGGAAGCGCGACACTCCGGCCTCAGTTGTACTTCCATGCCGATGTATCCTCGCCCGCCGGCGCGTTCTTGGTGATGTGACTGGCCATGGTCCGGATCAGCTTCTCCTGGGTCATCGATTGCCAGCCGTGGCCCTTCTCGGGCCGGCCGAATTCGAAGCTCCCTTCGTAATGCGGGTCGTGGGTGGTCTTGAGGAACTCCTGGAGATCGTAAACGGCAAGGTTCAGATAGAAGTTGTCCATGTCGCCCACCTCGACGTGGATCTTTCCCACCAGTTGCGGCCCGATCCAGCGTGCGCGGGACCAGTTCTGCTTGAGGTAAGCCGTGAGGTCGTAGCCGTGGTCGCGCATGTAGTCCGCCACGCTGTGATCGATCTTGCCGGTGAGCTTGTCCCATAACGGCTTTGGATAGCCGTCCTCGCCCACCGGGCCATAGGCCGCCTCCCAGATTTCCAGTTGTTGGGCGGAGCGCCCATGGCTGCCCAGCGCCGCCTCGAGCTGGCTCATCTGCGAAATGGTCACTTCCACCTGACCTTCGGTCGTCCGCATCAAGGGCCGCCAGGCCCGCAGCCAGGTATGACCAGGCTCCAAGAAGGCGTTATCATCCTTGTAGATATTCACGAGCTGATAATGCTCAAAGCTGATTGGATCGGGGTAAAAGGTCCAGGTGCCACCAAAGAAGTCCGCGTGATAAAGCTGGAGCGCGAGGGACTCCCAGCCACCCGTCGAGCCGCCCGAAAGCACGCGCGCGTAAGGTTTGCGAATGATGCGGAAGTGCGTTTCAAGGTAGGGGATCAGCTCGGTCATGATCGCGTCGCCGTAAGGGCCGTTGTTGGCGGAGTTCACTGCGTACGAATCGTCAAAATAAGGCGTGGGGTGCTGAAACCTCACGATGATCAGGCGCGGGAAATCGGCTGAGTTCCAAGCCCGATAAAACTGGTAGCCGGTTTCCAGATTGTAGTCACTGAGCCTCTTCATGGCGCGTTCCGGCACCGGCTCATCCTGCGTGGAGAATCGCATGGGAGCGCCGAGGCCGAAATGGCCCTGTTCGTAAAGCACCGGATAGGAAACGGTCGGATGTGAGTCGTATCCCTTGGGCAGCAGCACCGTGGCGCCGAGATAAATCGGCTGGCCCCAGAATTTCGTCAGCAAGTCGCTCTGAATCTTGATGTGCTTTACCCACTCGGTGTCCTTGGGAACTTCCACCGGCGGGATCGCCTTGGTCAGACTCAGGTTCACCTCGTAGCCAGCGGCGGGGTCAAGGTGCACCTTCGCGACTTCGCTATACAGGTTGCCTGGCGAGCGGTTGAACTGCTGGCCTTCCCACTGGTCAAGGTGCACCCAGAGGGTGTGGCCGTCGGAGCGGTGACACTCCGTGTAAACGTTGATGAGCGCCTGAACGTAATAATCGCCCGCGGGGATATCAGCGAGGCTCGTTGGCGGGTAACCGAGCGTCGTGCCGTTGATCCACGCGGCGTCGCCGGGCTTAAGTTGGACGACGTCGGCGCCGAACAGCGGTGCCGTGTCACCCCAGAAACCTACTTGCAGGCGAGGTTCAGGCTTTTCTCGGTTCGAGATCATCACGAAGACGCGCCCGGTGATCGGCTGGGCGTGCGTTGAGGCAGGAAAAGAGACCTTAAATCTTAAATCTGAGACCGGCGTCTTCGTCCATGCGCGCGAAGGCGTGACCAAGGCGCCAAGAACCGCGAGTGCCAGAACCACAGCGCAGAAACGATCAGGATGAGTTCGTTCAATTTGCGTCAAGTTACCCCCCATGGAACTCGATGCTTCTTGCAGCTTGCACACTCTCAATTGAAACGCCGTGTGCTTCACAAGGTTGCCAAGTTTACCATGACCAGCGCCGGCCGGTAGCCGGAGGTTGGCAATGGGCAGTCGGTTGTCCGCGTAAAGGCGCTTACCTCATTGAGACGCGGAGAGGCAGAAGAAGCTGGAAACATGGGGAAACACCTCACGTTTGCCCTGTCGCTCGGCCTGGCACGCAGCGCCATCACTCAGAATGGAAATTGTCGAGGCATTCAACGAGTTTACTGAATGGTTACGCTTGCTTGTAAGGCTACTTGATTTTCACCTTCGAGGAGTGTAATCTGCGGACACTGTGGCCTCCTTTGCCCAGCCGGTTCCTCGGCGGTCCGAGCGCAGGATCGCAAAAATAGCCATAATCATGTTTGTCGAAACGGAGAGGAAATGGGAAGAATGCGACGCGGTCACCCTGGACGTTTCCGCGTATGGGGCAAGAATAGAGGTAGGCACGTCACTCACACCGGGCCAAGTGGTGGAAGTTGTTCCCGGTGAGGGCTCTGACCCGGTCACTGGTCGCGTGGTATGGGTCGGGAAGCCGGCCTCGGAGGTGGAAGGCCAAGCAGGGCTTGAGTTCTTCGATCCCCTCCCATGGATCAACACAAAGCATGGCCGGACGCCAGGGTCCTTCTGAGTACTTTCCAACCGCCAACTCCAGCCACCTGACAAAAGGATTCATACGATTCCCAGGTGGAATCGTTGAGCGGCGGGTGCTCGCGGCGCGGGATATTGTCTTCGTGAATGCACACTCATTTTTCCCTCTTGAGCGCCTTGCCGATCTCGAGCCGAGACGACGGCTCTTCTCGCGTTCCCGTGATCTTGATGGGCAGGACGGTTCCCGCGCCCTCGCGGTCGAAGAGCGGATTGACCGGTTTCAGGAGGAGCGACTTGATCCCGGTGGTGGTTTGCGAGAATTTAGCCTGGATTTGAATTCTGAATTGCCTTGTGCCTTCTCCCCACAGCCATTACCCTCTGTTTGCTGCCGACTACTGGCTGCCTTCCGTTACTTCACCTGGCCGTAGCATATAAAGGGCGAAAGGAACATTCGCCAACTCTGTCCGTCGCGCCGTGGCGGGGCGACCGTCAACTGCCCTGTCCTACGCCTGACAGACTCTGTGCCGCTTCCAATAGATCATTTATTACGTGTACTATACTAAGGGTTCCGGTTCGGCCGGCCTTCCGTGCGCGCAGAAGTGGCGGCGTATACGAGCGGCGGGGTGCGCTGGCAACAAATCTTGATATCCCCAGGTGACAGCAATGAGGCGATCCCTGACATTTCCTTCGGCATTCACACTTTCTCTGGTCTTCTTCAACGCAGCGCTTCTCTATGCTCAGACAGCGACGAACACGTCCGCACAGTCTTCGAATCCCCAGACGAACCCTCCTGCGGCCCTCGAGGCCAATGTGCTGGTCGAAGAATTGAAGAAAAGCTCCGATGCCGGGAAGCGCGCCAGGGCGGCGCACGAACTGGGCAAAGCCCAGGATGCGTCGGCGATTCCCGCGCTGGCGGAGGCACTCTCGGACCCGAGCGAAAAAGTCCGCCGCGAGGCACTCCTGGCGCTTTCTCAAATACACCGACCGGAGGTCCTGGACGCCCTCATCAAAGCTACGCAGGATATAGATGAAGAGAGTCGCGTCCTGGCCGTGCAATCGCTGGTTGGTTATTATACCGGAACCGTCCCAACCCCCGGTTTTACCGGCTTTGTAAAGAAGAATTGGCAGCGCGCCAAGACACACTTCAATCCGGACACCACCCGAATCGACCCCGGACTATCTGTGGAACCCAAGGTGATAACGGCCCTGGATGCGACCCTGAATGACACTCGTTCGAACCGCGCCTCCCGCCAAGCGGCGATAGGACTTGGCATCCTGGTAGCGCGAGCCGCGGTTCCAGACCTGATCAAAGCTGCGCACTCCTCCGATGAACCCCTGTCTCTTGAAGCCCTCAACGCCCTCTCGAAAATCGAGGATAGGTCGGCCGGAGGGGAATTAGTTGATTTGCTGGACTCTCCGGATAAGGACATCAAACAACAGGCGTGCGTTACGATTGGCATCCTCCGAACCGGCCAAGCCGCGCCGAAACTACAATCCATTTTCGAAAACGACACGGACCAAAAGAGCAAAGAAAAGGCCTTGGAAGGCCTTGCTTACCTCGGCGCCCCGGCCTCCAGCGCCTTGTTCACCAAGGCACTGTGGAGCGGTGACAAGGTTATCCGCACTTCCGCTGCCGAAGGTCTGGCGAGGACCACCGATCCCAAGACCCTTCCAGAACTGGAGAAGGCCATCACGGCGGAAAGAGACGCCGACGCGAAGCTGGCCATCGAGTATGCGATGACGGCTCTCGGCAAACTCGACTACTTGAGCGACATCGTGAATGAACTTTCCTCGACAACGCGGGGGGATGTGGCTCAGCCTTACCTCATTGAACTGGCAAGAACCCCCGGCTTCCTGCCCAAGTTGTATCCTTACTTTCAAAGTCCTAATGCCGGCGTGAAAAAGAGACTATGCACAGTCCTCATGTTCAGCGGGGATCAAACCAGTCTTGACCAACTCGACCGCTTATCACATGATCCGAACCGGGACGTCTCCGCGCAGGCGCTGCGGGCCAAGCGCGCCCTCCGGGCAAGGCTCGAGGTGGCCGGAACAACCCCCGCGACCGGCTCGCATTAGTGAGTATGACCTGTTCCTTTGCCGCCGGCAGGGACTTGCCTGCATTTTCTCCCGCATTCTCATGGCGCGGCCCACTGCACCAAACGCGCCTCAACCCCCATTTCAGTTCTTCATCAGGCTTGGCATTGGGGGCGCCCAAAGTATTGCAACACTACTTTTACGTCTTATGATTCCTGGTATTATCTCCCCAAAGTGTTGAGAAGAATCCGCAACGATGGTAGAATGTTTGTTGTCCATCACGAGGCGAATCTTTTGGGAGGAGTAATGCCGTCGTCGTTTGTCCAGAGGGCAGACCAAGCCACGCCACGCGCTGTCGAGCTGACGTTGGCGCACAGCCCTGACTCCGACGACGCATTCATGTTTTACGCGCTGGCGACGAAAAAGATCGGCGCGCGAGACCCTTCCTTCACTCACCGGCTCGAGGATATTGAGTCTCTCAACCGGAAAGCCCTGGAGGGGATTTACGACATCACGGCGATCTCTTTCCACGCCTACCCCTATATCGAGGATAAGTACGTGCTTCTGCCTTCAGGCGCCAGTTTCGGCGACCGGTACGGGCCGGTGGTGGTGGCGCGGGCCGGTTTAGGCTTCGGCACCCTGAAAGGAAAGCGCGTGGCCGTCCCCGGAAAGATGACCACTGCTTACCTCGCTTTGCAGCTTTATGAGCCGGGTATTGACGCGGTCGTGACCTCATTCGACCAAATCCTGGATACCGTCGCCAGGGGTGAAGCGGACGCCGGCGTGGTGATTCATGAAGGCCAACTGACCTATGCAAACACCGGCCTCAGAAAGGTGCTGGATCTGGGGGAATGGTGGTACCAGGAAACCAAGCTGCCTCTGCCACTGGGGGGAAACGCCGTCCGCCGGGCGCTCGACAGCCACACCAAGCACGCGGTAGCAGCATTATTGAAGAAGAGTATTCAGTATTCGCTGCATCACCGCGAAGAGGCCTTGTCGTACGCGCAACAGTTTTCGCGCGGCCTGGACGCCGCCACTGCCGACCGCTTTGTTTCCATGTACGTCAACGACTGGACCCTCGATTACGGCCAACGTGGCCGCCTGGCCGTCCAAGAGTTGCTTGACCGGGGTTTCCAAAGGGGCCTTCTGCCCAAAGCAGTGAAGGCTGAGTACGTCGAGTAGAAGAGTTCTCAGTAGTCAGTTGTCCGTTGTCCGTTGTCAGTTGTGTGCGGGTGTGTGACCGAGGCGCGTGATTCCGTCTCTCGAGCGAGATGTTCTGGCCGACGCGGCGCAGAAGCCCGGGTTTCAATCTCCACAACTGACCACTGACGACGGACAACTGACAACTGACGACTGACTTCGGACTACTGACGAATTTCGGTTAGGGGAGCAACTGACCCGACATGGAATTGAAACTGTGCAACCACAGCAGTTACCCGCGTATCGGTGACCATGCTGAGCATCAACTCCTGCGCCGCACGATTGCGCAGCGGGATAAAGGCGAGAAAACCGACGACGCTGTTCGGGCCGCCCAGAACCGCATGACGGAGCTGGCCCTTGCCGAGCAAGGGGAGGCAGGCCTCGACCTCGTGACGGACGGCCAAATCCGCTGGTCCGATCCAATCTCCCACCTCGCCGGTAAGCTCTCCGGTGTTCGGATCAACGGCCTGCTAAGGTTCTTTGATACGAACTTTTACTTTCGCCAGCCGGTTGTGCACGGCAAGCTTGAACGCACCGAGCCTCTGCTGCTTGAAGAATTCAAGTATGCGCAGGGGAAGTCGACGCGCCCGGTGAAAGCGGTTTTGACGGGCCCCTACACCCTGGCCCGGCACTCCGTTGAGGAGAACGGAGGCGCGGGTGGGTTCGATAAGATGCTCGGAGGATACACCGCCGCGCTGGCGGCCGAGGTCGCCGCACTGGCTGCGGCGGGGGCAACCGTGATCCAAATAGAGGAGCCTGCTCTGCTCAAATATCCCGATGATTTCCCGCGCTTCGAGCAGAACATCACAGCCCTGGCGATGAGCAAGGCTTCGGCGCAACTGGCGCTGGTCTTTTACTTCGGAGATCCCGCGCCCATTTATGACCACCTCCAGACGCTGCCGGTGGACCTCTTGGGACTCGATTTCACTTACAACCCGAGTCTCGTCGATAGGGTAGCTTCAAATGGTACCGCCAGGACACTGGCCCTCGGCCTTGTAGACGGCCGCAATACCAGGCTGGAAGATCCCGCATTCTCAGCCCGCCAGCTTGAGAAGCTCGCCCACGGCGCTGATTTGAACAGTGCTTATCTCAGCCCTTCTTGCGGCCTTGAGTTCCTCCCGCGTGACAGGGCACGGCAAAAGCTAAGACACCTGGCCGTAATCAGGAAGACATTCTTAGGGAGCCCTGCATGAGCCGAGCGAAACTTCAAGAGTTGGGAATTGATCTGCCCCTTTTCCCCATCACGTCAGTGGGAAGCTTCCCCAAGCCCGATTTCCTGATGAAAGTGCGCGCGGACTTCGCCAAGAAGAAGATCAGCCGCGGCGCGCTGGAGAAAGCGGAGCGCCAAGCGACAGAGTTCTGGATCCGCACGCAGGAAGAATTGGGCGTGGACGTGCTTGTCGACGGCGAAATGTATCGGAGCGATATGGTGGCCTATTTCGCCGAGCACCTCAAAGGGTTCGAGGAGGGCGGTTTGGTCCGCTCTTACGGCAATCGCTATTACCACAAACCCATGATTACCGACGAGGTCCACTGGAAAGGGCCCATCACCGTCGAGTGGTGGAAGTACGCGCGGGGCCTCACCTCAAAACCCGTGAAAGGTATGCTGACCGGCCCTTACACGGTGATGGATTGGTCCTTCATTGAATACTATCCGGATCGCCCCACGGCTTGCCTGGCGCTCGCGAAGGAAATCCGCAAAGAGGTTGAGGCCTTAATCGAGGAGGGGGCGAAAATCATCCAGATCGATGAACCCGCCCTCTCCGTGAGGCCCGAGGAATTGCCCGTGGCCATCGAAGCCATGCACATCGTGACGGATGGCCTGCCGGCATACTTCATCACCCATATTTGTTATGGCGCCTTTGAAAACATCTACCCGGGCATGCTGGATCTCCCGGTCGATAACTTCGATCTGGAGATGTCCAACAGTGGGCTCGACATGCTCGAACTTTTCAAGAAGCACCGCTACACCAAGGACATCAGTTTTGGCGTGGTGGACGTCCATACGCACGTCGTCGAAGACGAGCCGGTGGTCGAACAGCGCCTGCGCCAAGCACTTGAGACCCTTCCCGAAGAAGCTATCTGGGTGGACCCGGACTGCGGACTGAAAACGCGAACCGTGGAGGAGGCGATTGCCAAAATGCAATCTGTGGTGACCGCCGCAAAGGCGCTCAGAAGTTCAGTTGAGAGTGACGAGTGACAAGTGACGAGCAGAAGTACAGGTGCCAGGTGCCAGGTGTCAGGTTTCAGGTGCCTGTGAAGAGCAGGCGGGAAATTTGCAACGACCGACTTCCGGCTCCTGACTTCTGACTCCTTACTCGTCACTCGTCACTTGTCACTGCTCTTGAATGTCTAAGCTCACAAAACCCAGCCGCGCGGCATTTACCTCGACGCAAAAGAAGGTCCTTTTCGCGCTCGCCAGCGTGGTAGGTTTGCGCATGTTGGGACTTTTCCTGGTCCTTCCGGTTTTTACGCTTTACGGTCTGCAATTCACAAACTCACGTTTTCTGGTGGGCTTCGCCTTCGGCAGCTACGGCCTGACCATGGCCATCCTGCAAATCCCTTTTGGCAGGCTTTCAGACCGCATTGGGCGCCGCAAGGTCCTGCTGCTGGGCATGACGCTCTTCAGCCTGGGTTCTTTCCTCTGCGCCGTCCCCCACTGGCTTCCTCACTCCCTGCAAATTGGCGCTCTGATTTTTGGTCGTCTAGTTCAGGGCGGCGGTGCCATTGTTTCCGTCGCGTTTGCCACCGTTGCCGATTTCATCGAGCCCCAACGCCGGTCTACGGCAATGGCCGTCTTGGGGATTCCCATCGGGGCGGCATTCGCCATCGGCATCATTGGCGGGCCGATCCTCGCCGGAATTCTGGGGACCCCGTTCCTCTTCTGGCTGACCGGATGCTTGGGTTTCGGGACGGACCTCTTGCTGGCCAAGTACCTTCCTGACGCTCCTCCCTCGGTCAGCGCTCCTGCACCCCTGTCCCAGATGCTGGCCAACAACCCACTTCTGGCTTTTGCTTCCGCTGGTTTCCTGATGAACTTCTTCATGGCCACTTTCTTCTTCTATTTCCCCCTCATCGTCACCGGCCAACACCACGTGAAGGTGAACCATTATTACGCCCTCCTGTTGCCCATGATGCTGATCAGCGGCTTCACGATGTTCGGGTTCTCACTGGGCGCGGACCGCGGATGGGCAAGACCACTCGCCACACTTGCTTTCCTCTCGTTTATCCCTAGTTCTCTTCTGCTTTTCAGACCCCAAGCGGCAGGTCTGGATCCCAACCGTCTTGCGGGGGTGTTAGTTGCAGGCACGCTTTTCTACATTGGATTTACCGGACTCGAACCCATCCTGCCGAGTCTGGTGAGCAAATCCGCTCCCGAAAGCACGTACGGGACGGCGCTGGGGGTTTACAACACTGCACAGTTTCTAGGCAGCTTCGTTGGGGGGGCAGTGGCAGGCGCCCTCTCGCGCTTTTCTGCAAGCCACATGATGGCGACCCTCATGGTGGCTGCCGTGGTGGGAATGTTCCTGATGCTTGCCGTGAGGCCCGAGGGGGTTCGGTAAGGGCTCTCCGACTGACCCGTACCGTGCACCTTGGCATCCCTCGAGATACTACTCACGGCCTGGTTTTTTCCGAACCTCAAGGAACTTGAAGCTCATTGCCGGTGTCTGACGGTTTGGGAAAGCGCGATGTCAACTCCGGCTGGCGAACTCGCATCGGATAAAGAAGAGGTTGTTATGTCGATCATCCGAGCCCTGTGTTTGCTCCTCGCCAGCGCGATGGTGGTTGGGGGTCAGGAACCCAATCCTGCTCCTCCGAAGTCAAACGTAAAACCCTCGGACCTTTGCAGTGTTGCAGGCGTGGTGGTTAAGTCCACTAACGGCGAAGGCATAAAAAGAGTGACGGTCCAACTCATTCCCGTAGGCGGGGGCCAGCAAGCATATTCCACGTTAACTGAAAGTAACGGCTATTTCATCATTCGCGACATCACCCCAGGCCGGTACGCCATCATCGCATCGGGCAACGGATACAGGCCGCAAGCTTCCGGGAAGGGCAAGGGGAACACCCAAGTCGGAATCCTCGACCTCACGCCGGGGAAAAACGTGAGCGGAATCGCCTTCCGCTTGCTGCCGCCCGGTGTCATCACGGGGACTGTTTATGATGAAGATGGCGAGCCTGTCACTTCGGCACAAGTGCAAGCTTTGCGTGTCAGCGGCTCTGGTACGCACCGGCAAATCGGCGGTGGCGCCTCCCAACAGACCAATGACCTCGGCGAGTACCGCATCTGGGGGCTGGAGGCGGGGCAGTATCTCGTGGCTGCAACGTACCAGCGCCCGCAAACCAACCCGGACCGGCAAATGGATGACGTCTATCTTCCCACCTTCCACCCCAGTACAGCGGATACGTCGCAGGCCACGGTTGTTGAGGTTCAGCCCGGCGCTGAAGTCTCCGGCATTGATGTGGACCTTAGGCAGGCACACGCCGTCATGGTCCGGGGGCGCGTCATGGTCGATGGTCCCGTGAAATCGCTGCGGGGCGTCTATGTTTCGCTGGCGCCGCGCGTCGCCGCCGAAGGAGGCTATTCCTTCTCAAATTACGGCGCCCCGGTCCAGAGCGACTCAGGTGACTTTGAAATTCGCGGCGTTCCGCCCGGGCCCTATGACCTTTCAGCCATGTGGAATGACGGGAAACGGCAACTCTACGGGAGAGTCCCGGTAGAGGTCGGCAGCGCCAACCTCGACGGTGTCACCTTCGTCTTGGGCAGCCCAATTTCGCTCGTGGGAAGGTTTCGTGTCGAGGGTAGCGACCCATTCGATTTCACACGGTTGGGCCTGTGGCTGCAGCCCATCGACAGCACAAGGGGTGGGGGAAGCTCACAACTCAAGGCGGATGGCACTTTCGTAGTGGAGAACGTGTATGACGGAAACTACCGGCTGCGCATTTTAGGGTTCCCCGAACAGTACTACGTCAAATCGGCGCGAGAAGGCGGGAGCGATGTGCTCGAACCCGGACTAACCATCAGCCGCAGCCAACCACCGGCCCATCTCGAGATTGTGCTCTCCCCGGATGGTGGGCGTGTGGACGGCACTGTGTCGAAAGAGCATAACCCGGTCAGCGGGGCCTGGGTCGTGCTTGTGCCGGACCCACCGCACCGAGATCGGGAGGAGATGTACGGCATGAGGACCACCGACGCTTTCGGTCGCTTCTCCCTGCTGGGCCTGTCCCCCGGCGACTTTAAACTCTTCGCTTGGGAGCCCGTGCAAGGAAAGAACTACACTGATCCCGACTTCTTCAAGGCGTTCGAGGACCGCGGCACACCCGTCCATATCGGGGAGGGGCAACAACAACAAGTGCAGCTTGAGGTGATCACCTCAGAGGAGCAAGTCCGTTAGTCTCTCTAGCAGGATGCTGAAGAACCTTTGTGAACGTTGTCATTCCGAGCGAAGCGAGGAATCTCGCTCTGGAAACACTGGTGCTATAATTTGTTAATATAAGGCTTGACTGCCGAGGTTCATATGCCGGTCCTACTTCTGTGGGTTGGCCTTGTTCTCTACGGGCTCGGAACGCTTCTCCTCGTCCCTTCCGTTGTTGATCGCCGCCCATCGATCTCCCCCGCCTCGCTGGCAGCGTTGGGACTCGGGCTGCTGTCACACGCGGGCGCCATCGCCATAGAGGCTGCGCGCATACACCGCTTGCCGGTAACTGACGTCCGCAGTGCTCTATCCTTTTACGCTTTCCTAGTGACTCTGGCTTTCTTCTTTCTCTATTTGCGCTACCGAATTACTTCCCTTGGTCTTTTCATGCTGCCTTTTGTTTTTGTGTTGACGCTGATCTCGGCGTTTCGTCCTGTGCGGCCTTTTGATTTGTCGGCGTTTCGCGGTGGTTGGCTGGCAGTCCATATCAGCTCAACTATCCTGGGCTACACAGGATTCTTTCTGACCTTCGTGGCTGCGGTCATGTACCTGATGCAGGAGAAGGAACTGAAATCGAAAACCCCGCACGCGTTCTATTACCGCCTGCCGTCGCTCGAACTGTGCGATGAGCTCTACTACCGCTCACTGCTGTTCGGCCTTCCCCTGTTGACCCTCGGCATTCTGACCGGCTTCATTTGGGCGAGCCGGACCTGGAAGGGACCCTGGGAATTTGACCCGAAAATACTGGCATCGATGCTGAGCTGGCTGATTTACCTCGTGCTCTTTTCCACTCGTGTGAGCGGCGGCTGGCGCGGCCGTCGGGCGGCTTATGTTGCGATCTTCGGCTTTGTCGCCATCATGGCGACGTTCCTGGGAGTGAGCCTGCTCAGTGGACCGCATGGGTACGTGCCCACCCTTCGGCAGGGACCGTAGAGAAAGTAGGCAGTAGGCGGAAAGCAGTTGGCAGTGGGCAGAGAGCAGTCGGCAGTGGGCGGTGGGTGAAAGCGGGGTCGTAGCTCCCGTCGCGGCGGGTCCTGTACGTTTGCGACTGTTGCGCAGTAGGCAGCAGTCAGTCGTTAGCGGCGAGGAGGAAGAGAGCGACTTGAAATTTGAAATCAGAAATTTGAAATCAGAAGCTTGAAATCTGAAGTTTGAAATTTGGAATTGAAATTTGAAATCTGAAGCTTGGAATCAGAAGCTTGATATCTGATATTTGAAATCAGAAGCTTGAAATTTGAAATCTGAGGATTGAAATCTGAAGATTGAAATTTGGAATCAGAAGCTTGAAATCTGAGGGTTGAAATGCGGAATGTGAAGCTTGAAATCTGGAGCTTGAGATTTGGAATTGAAATTTGAAATCTGAAGTTTGAAATTTGGAATCTGAAATTTGAAATTGCCCTAGTCCCCAGAACCCAGCCCCTATGAACTTGACCCTGCTTGGCGTCAATCATCGCACGGCTCCGGTGGAGGTCCGCGAGCGGATGCACATCCCTGAGTCGCGCCTGGCGCAAGCGGTTTCCGACCTGATTCACCGTGAGGGTATCCGCGAGGGGCTGATCCTCTCCACCTGCAACCGCGTTGAAGTGATGACTTCGGCAGAAGATAGGGTCGATGCGGGGCCCATCATCCAGCAGTTCCTGGCGGATCATCACCGCTTCGAACTTGGCCCGTACCAGCGCTTCTTTTATCGTTACCAGCAGCAGGAAGTTGTGCGTCACCTGTTCCGCGTGGCCTCCAGTCTCGATTCGATGATTCTGGGCGAGCCGCAAATCCTCGGCCAGTTGAAGCGTGCCTATGCCCTGGCGCACGAGGCGGGTGGGTTGAACGGCAGCCTGAAGGAGATCGTAAGCCAAGCCTTGGCAGTAGGGCGGCGGGTGCGGCGCGAGACGGCACTGGGGAGCGCCGCGGTTTCCGTCTCTTACGCCGCCGTCGAGCTGGCCAAGAAAATTTTTGGCAGCCTGGAAGGAAGGACCATCTTCGTGATCGGGGCGGGCAAGATGAGCGAACTCGCCGCCAAGCACCTTCTCAGTAGCGGGGCCAGCGCCATCTACGTTACCAATCGCACTTACGAGCGCGCCGTGCAACTTGCGGAGGCATTTCGCGGCACTGCCGTCGCCTTCGAACAGCTCTTTGAGCACCTCCCCAAGGCCGACATCGTCATCAGTTCCACGGGCGCGGCTGGCTACGTCGTGAACAAGGAGCATGTCGCGAGAATCCTCTCTGCGCGCCGGAACCGTCCGGTGTTTTTCGTGGATATCGCGGTTCCGCGCGACATCGATCCCCTGGTCAACGAGCTGGATAATGCCTTCGTCTACGATATTGACGACCTTGGACAAGTGGTGGAGGCCAACAAGAAACAGCGCGAACGCGAGGCCGTTTGGGCCGAGGAGATTGTCCAGGAGGAAGTTCAGAAAACTATGCGCCGGCTCGCTTCGCGTGACCTCGTGCCCACCATCGTGGCGCTCGAAGACCGGCTGAACGCCATCCGCGAGGGTGAAGTGGAACGCTACAACACCCGGCTGGGCAATCTGACGCCCGAGCAACGTCAGGCCGTGGACGCCCTCACCCGCGGCATCATGAACAAGATCCTGCACGGGCCCATCACCGAGCTCAAAAGCGGGGCCGGCCAGCCGGAACAAGCGGCGCTCGTCAGGCTCGTCCGGAAGATCTTTGGCCTGGCAAACTAAAAAGGCAGTGACAAGTGACGAGCGACCAGCAAGCACTGTGGAGAAAAAAGTCAGCACGAAGCTGCGGCTGGATTGGTTCTTGCTCGTCACTCGTCACTCGTCACTTCTTGAAGCCACCTGGGACTTTGGAATCATGAACATCATCATCGGTTCACGCGGCAGCCAACTAGCGCTCTGGCAAGCCAACTGGGTGAAGGGCCAGCTCACTGCTGCCGGCCACGAGATCGCCATTGAAATCATCCGGACTACCGGCGACAAGCTGCAAAGCTTTCCGCCCGAGCAACCCCTCCCCGCCTCTATTGCCCAGAGCATCGCCGATGCGGGAACGAAGGGATTGTTCATCAAGGAAATCGAGGCTGCACTGCTGGCAGGCAAAGCGGACCTGGCGGTGCACAGCCTCAAAGACCTGCCGACCATTTTGCCGGAAGGCCTGATTTTGGCTGCGGTGCCGCCCCGTGAAGATGCGCGCGACGTGTTCGTTTCTGCGAGCGGAAAACCTTTCGAGCAGCTCCCGGCGGGCGCGCGCGTGGGCACCAGCAGCCTGCGCCGGCAGACACAGCTCAGGAGGCTTCGGCCGGACCTGGAACTTATCCCCATGCGCGGCAATCTGGACACACGGCTACGCAAGCTGGAACGCGGCGATTGCGAGGCGCTGGTTCTGGCGGCAGCGGGCGTGCACCGACTTGGCCTGCGGGGGCACATCACCGGCTATTTCAGCTTCGACCAAATCTGCCCCGCCGTCGGGCAAGGCGCGCTGGCTATCGAAATTCGGTGGGACGATGCGGAACTGGAACGCGCGGTGACGCCGCTCGATGATCCGGCCACACACCTCGCCGTCCGCGCCGAACGTGCTATGCTGCGGCGTCTGGGAGGAGGTTGCCAGGTCCCCATCGCGGCCCACGCGAGTTTCGAGGATGGTCAGTTGCGCCTGCGTGGCATCGTGGCCAGCCTGGACGGCAGCCGTTTGATTCGAGCCGTCGCGGCTGGCTCGGAGAAAGACCCTGAAAGCCTCGGCGCGGCGGTGGCTGAGGATTTGCTCGAGGGGGGCGCAAGCGAGATTTTGGAATCCATAAAGTGAATCGTCGGCAATCCGAGGGCGCTTGTCGGCAGTAGGTGGTCAGCGGCCCGTCGTTGTGGGTGAAGTGGTGAGCCTTCCCGAACAGCTTAATTGCTGCGAGCGCCTGCCGCTTTTCGGCAGGCGTATCGCGATTACCCGCACCCGCGAGCAGGCCGGCGCGTTAAGAGAGCATTTAACGGCGCTGGGCGCAGAAGTGATCGAGATCCCCACCCTTGAAATCCGTGACCCGGCCTCATGGGAGCCCCTCGATTCGGCCATCCGGCGCCTCGAGGAGTTCGATGTCCTGCTCCTGACCTCCGCCAACGGGGCGCGCAATTTCCTGCGGCGGCTGGAAGCTTGCGGGCGCGGTGCGCGCGATCTGAAAGGCTTGATTATCGGCGCCATCGGCCCTGCGACAGCAGAGGAGTTCGTAAAAAGCGGGGTGAAAGTTGACCTGACGCCGCGCGCCTACGTGGCTGAGGGTCTGCTTGAAGCCCTCGGCGATCGCGGCCTGCAAGGCAAAGCGTTCCTGATCCCGCACGCCAAAGTTGCTCGCGACGTCGTGCCGCGCGTCCTAATGGAAAAGGGCGGGCGCGTGGAAGTCGTCGAAGCTTATGAAACCGTCGTTCCTCAACTCCCCGGTGGGGAATTGCAGCGCCTCCTTACCCCGCCCCCGGATGTCATTACCTTCACCAGCTCATCAACCGCCAGCAATTTCGCCAAGCTGGCGGGCGAAAACGAAGTCGCCGAATTGTTGCGCGCAGTCGCCATCGCCTCAATTGGCCCAATCACCTCGCAAACGATCAGGAAGCTGGGACTCACTGTGACGATTGAAGCAAAGGAGTCCACCATGCCGGGGCTGGTCCGGGCCATCGAGGACCATTTCCGGGCCCAGACGCCGGGGGAATGATGACAGAATTGGCCGATGTGGTGATTGTGGGTGGAGGGATCGTCGGGTCGAGCATTGCCTATCACCTTACGGACGGGGGTTGCAGCAACGTGCTGGTGCTGGAGCGCGAGGCGCACCAAGGGCTCGGCTCGACAGGCAAGAGCATGGGCGGCGTGCGGGCGCAGTTCGCCACCAAGGTCAATATCCAAATGTCGCTTTACTCGATTCCCTTCCTTGCCAGGTTCGAAGAACTGACTGGACACCCGTCGGGTTACAGGCCGCAGGGCTACTTGTTTGTGGCAAGCAGCGAGAGGCACCTCGAGTACCTGCGGGCAAACCAGGCGCGGCAGGTGGAGTTAGGTTTCGAGCAGGCTGAGTTGCTCAAGCCGGAGGACGTGTTGCGTATCGTGCCGCAACTGCGGGCAGACGACGTGGTGGGCGGGAGTTTTTGCTCGACGGACGGCTTCGTGGACCCCTACAGCGTGATGAACGGATTCGCGGCGCGGGCTGTGGAGCGCGGGGCGAGAATCGAAAAAGGCGTGGAGGTCACCGCCATCCTGTGGGATGACAGCGAAGTGGTTGGCGTTGAAACCACGCGCGGGCGCGTGCAGACGCGGACGGTGGTGAACGCCGCCGGGCCCTGGGCTGCGCAGGTGGCGCGCATGGCGTGCGTGCAGTTACCCGTCGAACCCCTGCGCCGCATGCTCGTGCCCACGGAACCTTTCCCGCAGATCGCACACCAGGCGCCCATGACCATCGATATGGCGACGGGTTTCCACTTCCGCCCGGAGGGACTGGGCCTGCTGCTGGCGTGGAATGATCCGAAGGAGAAGCCGGGATTCAAAACTACTTTCGATTCGGCGTTCGTGGAGAAGATCCTGATGTGTGCGGTGAAGCGAGTGCCGTGCTTCGAGGACCTCCAGGTGAATCCCGCGCGCGGCTGGGCTGGCCTCTACGAGATGACGCCCGATCACCACGCGATCCTCGGGCCGGTTCCCCAGGTGCCCGGCCTTTTCCTCGCCAATGGCTTCAGCGGCCACGGCGTCATGCACTCGCCGGCGACCGGAAAGATCCTGGCGGACCTGATTCTGAACGGAACGTCGAGCCTCGTGGATACGCGCGCTCTTAGTGTCGAGCGTTTTGCCGAAGGGCGGTTGATCGAGGAATCGGTGGTGCTTTAGGCTCCAGTGACAAATGTCGAGCAGGAGCCACCCCCTAAAGGTTGAGCAACTCGCGGAGCTTACGGGTTTGGGCTCGGGAGACAGGGATTTCCGTCTGCTTGCGATCCTGCATCTTGAGTTGATAGGAACTCTTGAACCAGGGGACGACTTCCTTGATGTGGTTCACGTTAACCAGGTAGGAGCGGTGGACTCGCCAGAAAACCTTGGGATCGAGGTTGCCCTGCAGTTCTTCCACCGTGCGGAAGTTGGATTGGCCTTCGAGATCACGCGTAACAATGCTGATGACCCCGTCCTCGATGCTGGCGAAGATGATTTCCTCGGAATCGACCAAGAACAAACGTCCCTGGCTTCTCACGAGCAGCTTGTTCTTCTGTGCCGCAGGGCGCTCTTCCATCATTTGCACCAGGCGGTCGAGCTTGTCATGGGTTGACGCCGCTGTTTCGCTCATATGGCGCAGCTTGGCGACGGCCTTCTCCAGTCGCGGCTTGGCGATGGGCTTCAACAAATAGTCCAGGGCGTTCACCTCGAAGGCCTGCACGGCGTAGTTATCATAGGCTGTGGCGAAGACAAAGTAAGGAAGACGGACCTTCTTTTCAAGCAGCTTCTTGATGACCCCGAAACCATCCAGGCCGGGCATCTGGACGTCAAGAAAAGTAACCTGGGGATTCAACTCGCGGATCAGGTTCACGGCTTCCACGCCGTTCTTCCCTTGCCCAACGACTTCCACCTCCGGAAACCCCTTCAGGAGAAACGCCAATTCGTCGCGCGCGGGCTGTTCATCATCCACAATCAAAGCCGTAATCTTCATAAAACACAATTTACCCCTGCAAGCACCATGACTACAAGCGCCGCGGTGGCGCTCCGCCCTATGAATGCGCCCATTATACCCAACCTTTTGCCCGTTGGGGCCCAGAAAAACAAGGGGGGAGGGCAGACGTGGCTCGAATCAGCAAATGCCGCCCTTGAATCTGGCGCAACCTCAACGGAGGTGTCCCCAGACTGCGAACATAGGAACGGTCCCTACTCGACTCACACAGGAACTTGCCTTTTTGAAGATTCGCAGTATAGCGACAACGCGCGCGCTTTGTGCTAGCATTGCCGCTGTCGACAAGTCCTACGTTCGCTGCGGCAATCGCCCGCACAGGCGATAAGCCGCAACAGATTTCGATAGAGACCCGGTGAGGTGCGAGTATGAAATGCTGGGCTGTTTTCGCGCTCGTTCTGGGAAGTGCCTTCGTACTGTCTCTCGGCTCGTTGCAACTCTCTGCCCAAGTTTGCAGTGACGATGAAGGAATGGTTAACTATTACAGGAAGAATGTGACGGACTTGGTGGAGACCGTAAAGAAGGAGAGTCTTCAGGATTTCGAAAAGGCTTTTCACCAAAAGGTCATGGTGACCCACCTTTCGCTCTTCGCCGGCACGGTGGACAGGTTGCTCGATTGTCTGCAAAAACGCGCCAGCGACCCTACCGCCCTGAAAGAGGATGTAGATGCTGCGAAAGGCAAAATCGACGCTTACAACAAGCTCAAGGACAAGATAAAGCAGGACCGCGACGCGCTTAAGGCTGCGCAAACTGAAAAGGACGCCAAAGCCCTTATCGAGAAATTCGCTTTCACTGGTTGAGGGGGCTAATTCGAGCCTCGGGTTCGTGCTCTTCGCGGACCGCCCTTGCGAACTGGCCAGGGGGTTACATCTGCGATCTCTGCACGGCCCTCTCACCCTGTCCGAGCAAACCAAAGACGGAGGGTACTTTTCGTGCCTAAGCTTCATGTCCTCAAAAGCACAGAAATCTACAGAGGCAGGCTTATCCGATTGAGAGTTGACCGCATCATCGAGCCGGGCGGTGTCAGGGCGGAGCGGGAGGTAGTTCACCACGCGGGCTCGGTCGTGATTCTGGCCCATTCGAATGATGGCCGCATTGTACTGGTGAGGCAGTACCGTTATGCCGTGAAACAGTTTCTCTGGGAATTGATCGCCGGGGGTCTCGAGCCTGGAGAAAGACCCCTCGCCGCCGCGCGGCGCGAGCTCTTGGAAGAAACCGGCTATCGCGCTAAGAAATTCCGGCTCTTATTCGACTTCTTCCCCAGCCCAGGCATCCTCACGGAGAAGATGTTCCTGGTCGAAGCGACTGAACTTACACGGTCAAAAGCTCAACCCGACCCCGACGAGCGGATCGAGGTTGGGCATTTCACCCCGGTGCAGGTTATGAGGATGATTAAGTCCAGGCGCATTCGCGACGCCAAGACTCTGGTGGGACTTTTCTGGTTACTTCTTACCAAATCAACTCACGACTAATTCGTAATACTTCGCAAGGACTTGGGCGGTAACATTTTTCTTGACAAGCCTACCCTGCAAAATATATCACTAAGCGGTAAGGAGTCAGATAAAGTGTCTCGTCGGGTAGGTGTGCGTAGAGGGTAGCCGAGGTCCTGTGGGATTCTCGGCTTTTTCTGTTCCTGGACGCGCCGACGAGGTGGTAACCGCAAAGACCAGTTAAGGAGGACGCAAGTGGCAAGACTTCAAGGTAAGGTAAAGTGGTTTAACAACAGCAAGGGATATGGCTTCATCGGCCAGGAGGGCGGAGCTGATGTTTTTGTTCATTACTCGGCCATCCAAGGTGAAGGCTTCAAGACCTTGCAAGAAGGCGACACAGTTGAGTTCGAGATCATTCAGGGGCAAAAGGGACCTCAGGCCGACAAGGTCACAAAGGTCGGGTAATCAGCAGCATCCGTTTGTGCAATTCCTGGCCCAACCCCAGTGGTTGGGCCTTTTTATTTCCCCCGTCCCATGGCTGCCAGCCGTCAGCTTTCAGCTCTCAGCAAGCACCCCACTGGCTTTTCCTTAACTGACCGCTGACGGCTGAAAGCTGAGAGCCTCATTCCTTTCGCCTGCCAACAAGAGCTTGATTTCTGAGCGGCGGAGGGGGAGAATAGCAACTAACTCAACAGCCGGTTCGGGGAGAGGGTGAAGGATCTTGCCCGGGAAGCGCCTTTCTAATTCGGATGGGAAAGTGGATCTGGAAGCGCTTCTGCGCAGTCCTTTAATGAGGTGAAACTTCATGGAAAAGGCACTCACGGCATTCACGGTGATAGGTTTTCTCGCCATCACAGCATTGGCACAGGAAGGTGAGGCACCCGTGGCGCTGCCCCACCGGAGCGGCCTGGGGCCAGCTAGCACCGAATCCTCCATGCATTCGGATAGAGTCACCGTCCCCGCAGAAACCCAAGTCAGTATTCAGATGCTCTCCGGAATCCACACCCGGATCAACCACCCAAACGACCTCGTCACCGCCCGTCTGCTGCAACCCGTCCTGGTGGGGGGGCGCGTCGTGCTGCCTTCCGGCAGCATTCTCGATGGCCGCATCACCATGATCCGCAATTCCGGCCACGTTCACCGTCCCGCGGAGCTTGGACTCCGTTTTGACAAGATCGTTTTGCCCGACGGCCAAGCTGAGCCGATGGCAGGTGTTCTGGCGGTGATGGACAAGTCCAGCAAACTTGATCTGCACATCGACGCGGAAGGCCATTTGACCGGCGGGCGCGCACTTTCGTGGAAGACGCTTATAGGTGGAGTTGGACTGGGAAGCTTCGGTGCCATCAAAGCTGTGGCGTCCGGCGCTACAGCCGTTTCTATGGGTCTCTCCCTCGCGGGCGCCGCAGCAATCGGTTACGAGATCCTGTGGCCGAGAGGGCACGAAGTGAATCTGCCCCCCGAGACTCTTTGCCTGATTCGCCTGAACTACCCGCTCACGGTTCGTGTTTCCTGGTAACCTGGCAGCCCCTGGCGCAAGCTGAGCCGTCCCAGTTTTAGGGGCGCGGGGATCTTACTAAGTTCCAGGCCCGTAATCCAGGATGTTGAATAGCCTTCTGCATCAAATACTCAGCACTCCTGCCGCTGTGCGACCTGCCATCCTGGAAGGCCGGTGGGCGGGGGACGGCACCTGGCAGACTTGGCTGGCGACATACCCGGTCAGTGTGCTGGAAGGAGGTCTCGAGGCATTCCAAGAGCTTGCGCCCTGGATTACGAAGCACGCGCAAAAGTATCCCGCCGGGGCTGCGATCGGTTTCCTTTCCTATGAGCTGGGCCGTCACTTCGAGCCTGTCCCACTCGTGGTGGACAGTTCCCTGCCAGATGTCTCCTTCGCCTATTATCCATTCGTTCAAGCGCTGCCCTTCGAGGAAACCCGGGGGGAGGAAGAGCCCTCGGCTGGAAACACCAGATTCGCGGCTAACTTTGATCGTGTCTCTTACCGAAATGCGCTCGCGAAGATCAAGGCTTATATTGCCGCCGGAGACATTTATCAGGCAAATCTGACGCAACAATTCACGGTGAACCTCGGCGGAACCACCGCCGAGCGAATCTTCGAACGAGTGCGCCGTAGTCTCGCGCCGTTTCGTGCCTTCCTGAAGAGCCCGGCTCGAACGATCATCAGTAACTCGCCGGAGAGATTCTTTCGAGTTTCAGGCGACCGGATCCTCGCCAGCCCCGTCAAGGGCACGATTGCCCGCCAGGGAGATGAGGAGGACAAAGTGAAATCGAGGTTGCTCGCCAGCGTCAAAGACCGGTGCGAGAATGTGATGATTGTTGACCTTTTGCGTAACGACCTGGGCCGTATCTGCAACTATAATAGTATCCGGGTGCGGCTTTGGGAGACGGAACGTCTGCCCCACCTTTTGCACTTGGTTTCTCACGTCGAGGGAACGCTTCAACGCGGAGTCGGAATTTGCGAAATCCTGAGGGCGTTGTTTCCTTGCGGCTCGATCACTGGCGCACCCAAGATCCGGGCGATGCAAATCCTCGCGGAGACCGAACAGGCCGCGCGAGGCGTGTCCATGGGCGCGCTGGGCCTAATTCGCGGCCTTCCCGGGTCGGATTACTGTACAATGGATTTCAGCGTTGCGATTCGCACCATGTGCATTGCAGACGACCGGGCCGTGTTCAATGTGGGGGGAGGCATCGTGGCTGACTCGCAGGACGAGGGAGAATATGCGGAGCTGATGCTCAAGGCCCAGCCACTGCTCGAAGCTCTCGCCTGTTGCTGAAACTTCTACTTGAAGGACTTACTCAAATTCATGGACAGCTTGATCTTTCACAATGACCGCCTCATTCCCTTACAAGAAGCGCATCTCTCGCCGGGCCAAATGGGATTGCTGATGGGCTGGGGCGTGTTCACCACTTTACGAATATACGAAGGAAGGCCATTCGCCTTCGACCGCCATTGGGCCCGGATGTCGCATGACGCGGAACGGCTGGGGATGAACCTCACCCACGCGCAGGAGGCGGTTCGCCTGGCAGTCATCAATCTGGCAGAGGCCAATCATCGGCCTGAAGGCATGGCGCGGGTGTCGTTCGTGAAGAACCACGGAGGACTTTGGGGGCAGGCGGGCGACCGTCCCGAGACGGACCTGCTGATCTTCACGCGGGAACTGGTTCGGTGGCCGGCGATACAGCGCCTCAAGCTTCAACCGCACGCCATTTACTCTGCGACGCGGCTGGCGGGAGTCAAGATGTTATCCTGGGTTCAGAACGTGGCGCTGCTTGAACAGGCCCACGCAGAGGGATTTGACGACGTTTTGCTCCTCAACGAGAACGGCCACATTGCGGAATGCACGTCGGCAAATTTTTTCCTGGTTCGCGGAGGCAAGGTTCTGACCCCGCCACTTTCTACGGGCTGCCTGCCGGGTGTCACCCGAGATGTTCTGCGTGAGGTTGTGCCGCGGGCCGGTTTCGAGCTCGTCGAGGAAAATCTGACCACGGAGGACCTCTCCTCGGCGGCCGAAGTCTTCATCAGCTCCACCACCCGCGAAGTCGCCGCCGTAGCAAGCATCGACTCGCAGTGGCGCTACCACGCCCCGGGAAAGACAACCGCGACAATCGAACACTCCTTTAAGGATTATGTCAGATCGCATTTGAAATCCTGTTAGCCTGGGTTGTTCATCAAAGTGGCCACACCTGCAGAGAGAGCGGAACGGCTTCAAGAACCTTTAACACAGAGTCCCCAGAGCCACTTATCCATGAGATCATTCTGGGGCTGCAACACGGAGAACACGGAGGAGAAGAGTGGGGGGACGGCTCGCGGTCGCTCCGTGTTCTCCGTGAGTTCTTCTTTGTGCCCTCCGTGTTTAAATCTCTTTCCTCAATGACCGAGTGGGAGCGGTTGAACAAGATCACGGAATCCATCATCGGAGCAGCCAGCCAAGTTCATCGGGTGCTGGGTCCGGAGTTGCTGGAGTCCGCTTATGTGGCATGCCTGGCCTACGAACTCGGGAAGAGAGGACTTGTCGTCGAACAGCAAGAACCAGTTCCGCTCGTTTATGAAGAGGTTAAGCTCACTGCGTGAGCTGTGGCGCGTCTGTCCCACGCGGCTGCACACCGCAAAGGGGACAGATGGCTTGAACCTGCTCACATTCAGTGACAAGATTGAGCAGGATGCTGAGGACGGTAGGTCGTAGGCGGGTCGGTAGGTGGTAGGTAGTAGATGGCAGGTGGGGAAGAACATCCGTCCCCACCTACCACATGCCACCTACCACCTACCGATTCACTTTGGTTGCGAAATGAGCCAACCGCATACTGAACACGACGTGTTGAGTGAGATTCCCTCCCCTTCCGCGGGCCTTGGGCTGGGCCTGTGTGTCAGTCTGGCGATTTTCCTTATTTTCGCCGGTTACACTATTCACGAACTCCGCTGGCTGGAAGATTTTCAAATAAACGTGGTGCAGAAGAACCGCAAGGCTTCCCTGCAGCTCCTGCGGTTACAGGATGACACCTACGAGCTGGCTGTATCCCTCCGTGACATGACGCTGCCCGAAAGCCGGTACCCCATGTTTTATTGGAAGGGCGAGTTCACGCGGGTGCGGCAGGACATGGATGAAGCCCTGCGCCTGGAGGGGCAGTACTCTGCGAGCACTCCCGCCGGTGACGAAAAGCGCCGGCAGTTACGCGACGTGTTGGACGACTTCTGGCTCAGCGCCGATGAAGCTTTCCAATTGGCCGACCAGGGCCACGAGGCGACCGCACGATACATGATCCGGTCCCAGACCGAGAATAAGCGGGAGATCATCTCCGCCATCGTCTCCCGTTTGTTGGCGCTCAACGATCAGGCCCAAAGCGAGGCAGGCCAGCGAGTCAGCCTGGTATACGGCAAAGTTAAGAAAGACATTCTGGTGCTGATCGGCATCCTTTTTCTGGTGGCGCTTGGCACGGGGCTCTACACGCTTCAGGCCAATCGCAAGACGTTTGCTCGCTTGCACCACATCGCCGAAAAACTGCAAACGCAGTCCGAACAACTTCGCATGCTTTCCTGGAAATTGATTGACGTTCAGGAGAAGACCCTCCGGCAAGTGGCGCGCGACCTGCACGACGAATTCGGCCAGATCCTGACGGCCATCGGCGTCACCCTGGGCCGCGCCGGTCAAAAGGCACTGGACAAGGACCCCGTGTTCGTCCAGGATGTAAAGGCGGTCAAGAAAATCGTGGAAGACACCCTGCAGTCGGTTCGCTCGGAATCACAGATTTTCAGGCCGGCGATTCTGGATGATTTCGGACTAGCTCAAACTCTGGAATGGTTTGTCGGACAGTTCTCGCGGCAGACCGGCATTCAGGTGCACTATAAGGGTAAGTTCTCGGACGGCTTTTTCCCTTTCGAGGACGCCATTCACCTTTATCGAATTGTCCAGGAGGCTTTGAACAACGTAGCACGCCACTCCGGCGCCAAGGAAGCCTGGGTGACGGTCGAAGAGCAAGGGGGCAGTTTGAGCCTCGAAATCCGGGACAACGGTGCGGGCTTCGTTGTAGGCCTCGACAACAATCGCGTGGCTGGTCAGGGAATAGGATTGATGGGCATGCGGGAGCGAGCCGAGCACTTGAAGGGGTCCTTTTCCCTCCGCTCGTCGCCACAGGGGGGAACGGTGGTTAGCGTCCACATTCCCCTCCATCGACCGTCCCTGAACCACACTGTCCAAGAGGTGAGTTGAACTGTGACATCCCCCAGCAAGGAAAAGAAGATTCGGGTCCTGCTTGCAGAAGATCATATTCTGGTCCGCCAGGGATTCCGGCGCATCCTCGAGGATGACCCGGGCATTAGCGTGGTGGGAGAAGCGCGCACCGGCCTTGAGGCCATCGATCAGTGCAAAGAGCTCAAGCCGGATGTGGTGGTGATGGATCTCTCCATGCCGGACCTGGGAGGGCTTGAGGCGACGGCTGAAATCCTCAAGGCCGACCCGCAAATCAAAATCCTGATCCTCAGCATGTATTCGAACGAAGCGTATGTGCGCAAGGCGTTCGAGCTGGGCGCCAAGGGTTATATCCTGAAGAACGCCATCGAGGTCGACCTGACGCGAGCCGTCATGGCGCTGGCGGAAGGCCAAGCCTACTTCAGCCCCGGCGTCTCCCATATTGTCCTGGAGAGTATGAAGGCCGGGACCTTCCAAGGTACGAGCCAGGATCCGTATGAAAAGTTAACGCTTCGAGAGAAGGAAGTCCTGCAGCTAATCGCTCAGGGAAAATCTAACAAGGAAATTGCTACGCTACTTAATATCAGCGTCAATACAGTTGCCGTACACCGCGCACGCCTGATGGAGACTCTCAATCTCCACCGCACGGCGGAACTGGTCCTCTTCGCGGTCAAGAAAGGCCTAATCCAACCGTAATAGGCAACAGGAAACGGGTTTCAAAGTCCCTGGTTGTTGTTCCCTATTCTCGAAAAGGCATTTTGCCCTCTCCCCCGGGGAGAGGGTGGACCGCGACGGCGCTTTCACCAGCCGCCGCGGGCCGGGTGAGGGGTCGGTTGCACCAAGAAGGGATCAAACAGCCGGAGGGGACGGCAAGCCGTCCCCCTACACGTTACTGGCCCGAGGATGCTGGTACTTTTTCCGTCCCCGGGATATTCATGGCGTGAGTGACCTGTCCGCTCTTGGCTTCAGCTATTTCAATATGGTACTTGTCCAGGACAGTGGCTGTGGCTTGTGCAAACTGGGTTAGCGCCTTGGCGTAATTGTCGCGTGCCTGAGCCTCGGTGCCCTCTGCATTGGCCAGGTCTCGCTGCGCCTGAATGACCAGAAACGGCGTAGATTCTCCCAAGAGGAACTTCTTCTGTTCTCCCTCCAAAGTTTCCTTTGCAAGCCCAGTTGCCTCCTTGGCCGCATCGATTTGGGCCCGCGCCTGGGTGACGGCAATCACCGCGGTGCGCACATCCTGCTCGATATTGTTTATTTGCTGCTGCAACTTAACGCGCATCTGTCGCTCCGTGATAAGGGCTGTCGCCTGGTCAGCCTGAGCGGCACGGTTGCGAATCGGAATCTGCAGGTTGACTCCGAGAGAGTAGTTGGGATACTTGTCGTGGAACACTTGCGAGAGCGCATCCGAAGCCCCTCCTGGTATGTAACTCGTTACTCCCTGAGGGCAGGGGGACTGAAGGGTGTCAGGATTGCCTCCGCAGAGGAAATGCCCGGAAAGTCCCGACGGCGCATAGGTGGCAAAAACGTTCAAGGTGGGCAGCATTCTGTTCCGGACCGCCTGAATTGTGATGTTCTGGTTTCGCATGTTCAGATTGTCCTGTTCGATTTCCGGCCGGTTCTTGAGCGCCTCGCTGAGAGCCTCTTGCAGCGGCGGAATGTCATTGGGCATTGGTTCGGGCAGCTTATCAGTGGGCTCGATCCCTATGCCCGCCAAGTCGGCATCGACATGTTTGGCGAGCGCGGTTTTCAAGGTTTCTTCCTGCTGTTGGTACCTCGTTTGGGCAACGATCAGGTCCTGCCGGCGGGCTGCGACTTCTGACTTGGCGCGCGTGATCTCGATAGCAGCCATCGCCCCGATTTCCACTTGGCGCGTGTTATCTTTCATGTCTGTCTGGGCATATTTGAGCGCTTCTTCAGCCACCCGGACGTTCTCGCGGTAGTAAAGGAGGTCCGAATACAGGTTCACGACCGAGGCAATGGTGGTAATGACCTGCTGCTTGAATACGCTGTCGGTGAACTGGAGGTTGTTCCTCGCGATGCGCAGGGACGAGGCATTAGCACGGTAGCCAAAGCCACTCAGAAGGTTCTGACTCAAAGTAATCAACATGCCCGAGGGTACTTGCGGGTTGAGCAGCGCAGTCAAGGCGGTGGTGGTGGAGCGATCTCCATACAATGCAACCACGTAACTGGTCCCCGTCATGAAACCCTGGCCGAAATAGCCCTGGTAACCGGTCTGCTGGTTGGTCAGGGAGGAAACACCCGTGAGGGCGATTGTTCCAAGGGGGGTGATGTTCTGGTTCCAACCCATGGAGAAACCGGCAACCGGGTCGCAGCACCCAACAGAACCGGCATTCAGCGCACCGCCGCCGGAGAAGCCTGCGCCGCCCGCCCCGCTACTACTTCCACTACTTCCGCTGGTCGTGCTCGAGCCGATGGCCCCCGCAAACAGCGCCGTCGAGATCGTAGTAACGCCCGTCACGCCGCGTGCCGCCGAACCTGACTTGCCACGGAGATAATCCGCCTGCGCTAAAGGTATCGTGAATCGTGCTACATCGATATCCAGATTGTTTTCGAGTGTTAGCGCAATGGCATCCTCAAGGGACAGCCATAGCTTCCCCTCGCGAATGAGGTCGCGCAACCGTGGAGAGTTCTCCATTCCTGGGTGGGGAACGTAGAGGGGCGAGAAGGAATCGAAAATATTCGGAAATGAGTGGGTTTTTGTGTAGTCAAGGGCGGTCAGTTTCGCGCCGCCTCCCGCCGGCCGTAGGTCTGCAGCCTGTTGGCCCCAGACCTCAGCAGTTTGGATCAAAGTAGCCAGGACCCCTACCCCCAGGATGGAGGCCAGACTACGGATTGTTAGCAGCTTCATGACGATTTGCGCTCCTTTCAGGCTTTAATTCATTCATACGTGGCCAGCAAGCCATAAGTTTCGTGAGATGATTTCACAGTATATCGAAAAACGCCCCCTATAGCCGCGATTCTGCTTCGCAAGCTGTCAGCCGTCAGCTTCCAGCTCTCAGCAAGCAGCCCGCCGGTTTTTCCTTTTTTCGAATGCCGATTGTCGATCAAAAACGAACACGGGGTTCCCGCCGACTCTTCAATCGGCAATCGACGATCGGGAGTCATCAATCACGCGTAGCGCAAGTCCGGGAAAGGGCTTGCCATAATCCCTTACCACTCCTCAGATATCCCAACCGCGGGCTGTTCTCAGGCGAGTTTGGACGCGTGCTTCCTCCGTGCCTGCCATTCCTCGCTGGAGAAAATTCGTGGGCCGACCTGAATGAGGCGCGGCAGCATATTATAGACGGATACGGCCTCCCACTTGGACCCGTTGCGGGTCCGAAGGCCACTACGGTTAAGCTCGTCCGCGACTTTGGAGAAAGGATAATCCTGAACAATGCAGTCCAGCATCCGAATGAGAACCTGGGTCTCGGCGGGATTCTCGATGAGGTGCGCGCAGTCATCCCCCACGCGCAGGCCGTAGGGCACATCCTCGATGACGCGGCGCGGCTCCTTCTCGTCTGCTTCGACCTCGTGTTCCCACTCCACGGCCACCAATTTCCATCCAGCCTCCGCCCTCTGCTTGACGTACTCCGGCTCGAGCGGCTTGCTCAAAACCTCACGAATTCGCTCTACCTTAGCCATAATTCCTCCTTCATTCGCGAGCTGTCAGCCGTCAGCTTTCAGCTATCAGCAAGCAGCCTACCGGCCTTTCATTTGCTGACCGCTGACGGCTGATAGCTGACAGCTTCATTCGTATCGCAGCGCCACCAGGGGATCGACCTTCGTCGCCCGGCGCGCCGGGATGTAGCCAGCGAAAACGGCAACGGCTGCGAGCACTATGGTCACAGCAGTGATCGTCGCCGGGTCTGTAGGCTTCACCCCGTAAAGCTGGCTCGAAATGAATCGTGTCGCAGCGAAGGCCATGAGTAGACCGACGGCGACTCCGACACCAACCAGCGCGAGCGACTCGCGAAGCACCATCCAGAGCACCCGCATCTGGTCAGCGCCCAGCGCCATACGAATGCCGATTTCATTGGTTCGGCGAGCCACCCCGTAAGCCAGGACGCCGTAGAGGCCCACGCACGCCAGCACGAGCGCTAGGATGCCGAAGAAGCTTGAAAGCCTTGCAATCAGATGCTCCTTATTGAGACTTTCATTCACTTGTTCGCTCAGCGTAGTGATGCTCGTCACAGGCAAGTTCTTGTCGACTTCGTGAATGGCGGGGCGAACCGAAGCTGCTATGCTTGTCGGGTCGGTTGTCGCGCGAATCTCTAAATAAGCGGCGTAGGACGCTGGACCTTCTACTTGCGCCAGAGGCAAGAAGGCCACAGGGCTATAGTCCTCCCGCGGATCGTTGAACTTGAGATTCTTGACCACGCCCACGATTTCGATCTCGTAGGTCTTGGCGGGAACCTCCATGGAGAATCTTCGGCCAATGGGGTTCTGCTTGGCCAGGTAACGCTGGGCGAAACTCTCGTTGACCAGCGCAACCTTGGGCGCGCCTTTTGTGTCACCGGGGCCGAGATCGCGACCCAAGAGCAGCGTCATCCCTTCCGTCTCCGCATAGTTCGGCCCTACCCAATCCCATTGGCAGTCTGCCGCCTCATTCGGTGGCGGGAAGTAACCCTGAACAGAAATCTGGCCGCCCCAACCGGTGCCGCTCATTGGACTGTAGAGCGAGAGACTTGCTACGCGCACACCCGGTAGGGCATTCACCCTGTCCAGGAGTGCTTGGTACAAGGGGTGAAGCTGATCCTGCTTATAGCCGGCGATGCGGGGATCGATCCCTACCTCCAGCACATGCTCCTGGTTGAAACCTAAATCCTGCCTCGCCAAGTTCCGCAGTGTCCTGACCAATAATCCTGCGCACACTAGCAACAGCAAGGACAACGCCACCTGAGAGACCACCAGGGTTTTTGACAGGCTCCATCGTGCCCCGGGGGATGTTCCCAACGTTCCACCCTTCAGCGAGTGTGCCAGGTCCACTCCTGTGGTTCGGTACGCTGGGGCTAGTCCAAAGAGGATACCCGTCAAGAGAGAAACCGCGAGAGTAAAGCCTAAAACCCTCGCGTCTGGAGTAACGTCAAGTGGAAGACTGCTTGTTCCGCCCGCCACCATATTGACAAGTACAGTCACACCCCAGGCTGAAAGGAGCACCCCCAAGACGGCACCCAGCAGCCCCAGCAGGACACTCTCGGTGAGCAGTTGCCGCACCAAGCGGGCACGGCTCGCCCCCACAGCAAGGCGCATGGAAATCTCCTTCTGGCGGGCCGCTGCGCGCGCGAGCAAGATATTCGCTACGTTGGCGCAGGCAATCAACAACACGAAGGCTACGACGGCCATCAAGATATGAAGCGGGTGCGAGTAGCGGAAACGTAAGTAGGAAATTCCCCTGCCACCCGGACTTAGCTTGATGTAGGAGTGCTGAATGTCGCGTCGCGCTTCGGATGAGGGATGCGGCCCTGCTTGCTCCGTCAGGAACTGGCGAAAAGCTACATCCACGCTCGCCTGAGCCTGCTGCAAGCTGAGTCCGCGTCTGAGCCGGCCGATGAGGTTGAGCCAGTTGACATAGGGGTCTCTCAAGACAGATCCCCGGTCTGGCATCAATCGGGGCTGAAGGCTCACGGGAAGCCAGAAATCTGCCAGGGGGCTTTCGACGCTCTCTCCGAAGAACTCGGGCGGGGTCACGCCGGCCACGGCTAGCATAATGCCATTCACGTTGAGCACTCGGCCGACGACCGACTGGTCGTCGTTGAATCGGCGCCTCCAATAGGCGTAGCTGATAACCGCAGCGGGAGGCGCTTCGGGCCGATCATCTTCCGGTGTGAGCACTCGTCCTAGCACGGCCTGAACGCCCAGGACCGAAAAGTAGTTTCCCGAGACCAACCTTCCCCAGGCCAACTGCCCCGGCTCACTTTCTCCCACCCCCTGCGGACGGAGGTTAAGCCGGTCAAGCTCGGTGCGGAATGCGGCGACGCCTTCAAAGGACGGATTGTTGTCGCGCAAGTGTTCGTAAAGAGGATAGGAGAAGATGTCGTAATGCTGCCCAGAGCCAAGACCTACGAATCCGCGCCTGCCGCCGTCACCGAAGAGGGCAAGCTGCTCGGGCTTCTCGACCGGTAGTGCCTTCAGCATAACGGCATCAATCAGCGTGAAGATCGCGGTGTTCGCTCCTATGCCGAGCGCGAGCGTCAGCACCGCCACAAGGGTGAAGCCCGGATTCTTGGCCAGCATCCGCAAGCCGTATTTGAGGTCTTGATAAACCGTGCTCATCCTGCACCTCCAACTGCTGCCCCTGCGGTCTTAAATCTGAAAACTGTCGCCTACTTCACGGCCAGAACGACGAGCGTGGCATCGTCCTCGAAGCGCCCACCAGTGAATTTGGCCACCTCGGCCAGAATTCTTTCCTGCAACTCCCCAGCACTGAGGCGGCGGTTTTCCAACAGCACTGTGACCAGGCGTTCTTCGCCGAATTCTTCCCCGTCCGGGCTGCGGGCTTCTGTCACTCCATCGGTGAAAAGCACGAGCCGGTCACCGGCGGCGAACTGAACCTCGCCCCTTCCATAGTTCCAATCGGGGAATAATCCCAGCGGCGGGCCGCCCTCGCCAAGGCGGAGCCACGAACCATTTCGCCGCGCCAGAATCGGCGCATTGTGCCCCGCATTGGTAAAGACCAGCCGGTTACACGAGCCGTCAAGCAAGCCATAAAAAGCAGTGATGAATTTGCCCGGCGAAACATTGCCGCAAATGATCCGATTGACTTTGGCGCAGAGTTGCTCGGGCTGTACCTGCTCGGACGCCGTGGCCTTGAGCGCGGCCTGCAAGTTGGACATCAGGAGCGCGGCGGACATTCCCTTGCCTGAAACGTCGGCGATGGACATAGCGAGTTTGGTTTCGCTGAACGCATAGATATCAAAATAATCGCCACCCACGACGCGCGCGGGCAACCACGCGCCCGAAATCTCGTACCCCGCTAGTTGTGGGATTTCCTTGGGGAGAAATCCGCGCTGAACAGCTTCCACGTCTTCCAGTTCACGCTCCTCGGCCTGCAACTCCCGGCGACGAGATGCTCCTTGCTCGATCTGGGTTCGCAGGATTTCGAGAAGCAGCCGGTTGTTCCACGGCTTCAAGACAAAGTCCCCGACCCCCCGGTGCATGGCTTCCACGGCCAACTCAACGCTGCCCCAGGCCGTCATGACGACGATGGGCAGCATGCTGTCCGAGGCCTTGATGCGGGAAAGCAGATCCAGGCCCTCTAAGCCCGAGGTGGTGTCTCGGGTGTAATTCAGGTCCAGCAGCAGAAGATCGAAGTCTTGAGTCGCAACAGCCTGCAAGACCGCTGCCGGGGAGTTCACTCCTTCGGTTTCGTAGCCTTCCCCTTTGAGCAGGAAGCGAAGGGCCTCCACCACATCCGGCTGATCATCCGCAATCAAGATTCGCGCGGTGGCAGAAGTTCGGCTTTCCTTGGGATCTAGCACCAGAGTCTCCATTAGAACACCTCAGCACTTGGCAAGCTTTTAGCCATCAGCTATAGCACCGCAAGAAGGTGACCAATCGCGGAATATGTGTACTTCATTCGTTATGAAGGAGTTATGGGATCTGCCTAAGCAATGGTCACGTGCGGTGTGTCCGATTTTGGGATTCGACTGTGCCACTTTCGGACAGACACAGAAGCCCTTGTATTAAAGGGCAGCAGGGCGGGGCCGCGCTATGTCATATTCTTCGCAGCACGTGGGTTGTCCCGCCCGGAAGACGAAATATGCCCTTTACAACATATGGTTTCTGAGGTATAATATGTTGGTGACTTGAAAAGTCCGGTTTCATGAGGAGTTCGACCCCGAATTCGACGACCTGCCGGAAGAGGTGCAGGACGAACTTCTGGCGCACGCCAAGCTGCTTGAGCAGTTCGGTCCTCAGCTCGGCCGTCCCCGGGTCGATACGCTCGACGGCTCGCGGCACGCGAACATGAAGGAGCTGAGGTTTAACGCCGCAGACGGAGTATGGCGCGTCGCTTTTGCTTTCGATCCGCAAAGGCGCGCGCTGCTTCTGGTTTGCGGCGACAAAGCCGGCGTCAGCGAAAAGCGCTTCTACCGCAAACTGATCCACAAGGCCGACAAGAGATTTGACGACTATCTGGTACGAGCCAAAAAGGAATAGTCATGGCTAACACGCTAGACGACAAAATGAAGAAGCTCAGCCCTGCGCGGCGTAAGAAAATCCAGGCGCGCGCCGCTGAACTCATCGCTGAGGAGATGTCCTTGCGGGATCTGCGCCGGGCGCTCAGACTCACCCAAGACCGCATCGCCGAAACGCTCGGTATCGGTCAGGAGGGCGTTTCACGCCTCGAAAAGCGGAGCGACCTGCTCATTTCCACCTTGCGAAGCTATATCGAGGCGATGGGCGGCAGACTGTCCCTCATTGCTGAGTTTCCCGAGAGGCAGCCCGTGATCCTGTCTGGGCTCGCCAAGATGGACACCGACCCATCACCCGCAGGCCGCGAGGACGCCCCAACAAGCCACGCATAACCGTTGCGAGTCAATCGAAAATCGGCAATCAGCAATCGGCAATCAAAAGCTGGTTTTTGCTTGCGGCGGTGCCGCGCTATGTTCAGGGTCTTCCGGCCACCGAGGACACGGAGGCGCTAAAGACATGAGGGGAAAACTTGGTGGCGCGCGAAGAAGCTGACTGCTATTGTTGCAGTGGTAGCAGCAGCCTCCCACCAAGATCACGACGAGGGGGACGACCCGTGTTCTGTCTCAAGCTCGAAGGCGAGGCTGCCCTACTTTATGGCGAGGACCTCCCTGCGTGCGGAGCGAGTGAGGAAAGTCTTGACGTTGCCACCAGGAACCAACCGTTCGACCTCGCGATTGGTGAGCGCGGGGTGCGGGAAGGGAGCCTTGCTTTCGACATCGGACCCAAGGACCATGAGGCTGTCGAACCACCAGCGCGTGTCCGCTCCGTTGGCCAGATAAGGTTCACGTAGCAGGCAAAACAGTACCCCTCCCGGCCGAATATAGGACCACAACTTCGCCACCAAACCGGGAAGCGCATCGCGTGGGAGCAAGTCCAGAAGATGCCAGCAAGCAATCGCGCATAAGGCATCGGGAGGAATGGGAGGAAGGTTTTCGAGGAACTGGTCGATCAGAAAAACCGTCCCCTTACCACGCCGGCGGATAAATTTGGAGTCGGATTGCCGGGCAAGGGTTACCAGGTCGGTGAAATAGAGTTTTGCGCCACGCTTCAGGAGGACATCGAGCGTCGCTTGGTACACGGGGCCACAATCAAGAATATAGGGGCGCCGTACGTCGCGTAAGTTCTGCCACAACCATTCGAGTGCACGACTGGGTGTTGCTGGGTGAGCTGCCGAGGACTTTTGAGAGTCTTGGTGTGTTCTCGTTTGCAACATGAGAACCCATGTGCTTTGCAATGCTCCAGGCTCAGGATGACCCTGCAACGGGGCATGAAATGCGGGGGATAAGCCCTCCCGCTTTCTTCGGACCTTCGCGTTTCACTTGCCCAAATGGACCTAGGCGCTGGTCTCCAAGGCGCCCTGTGGGGATGTGCTTCGGGAACCCTCCTCAGCCTTCTCACGGAGGATGTCAATGCTCCCCTTGAAGTAAGCGCCCTCCTCGACGGCGACAGCGCCTGCCTTGAGGTCGCCAACTACGTGCCCACTGCGGCGAATCTCGACCTTTTCCCGCGCCACAACATTGCCTGAGACGGCACCCAGGATCACCACTTGGCGCGCGCGGACTTCTGCCTTGACCTGCCCATCCGCTCCTACCGTCAGGCAATGGTCTTCAAGAGAGATGGTCCCCTCGAATTGCCCTTCGATGAGCAAATCCTCGTTTGCCGATAACTCGCCTTTCAGCACCACCGTCTGACCGAGAACCGTCTGGTGCTGAGAGGTGGGCGTCGTGCTTGGCACCTTTACAGTCGTCTCATTCATAGGCGTTTCCATCCTGGGAGGCGGAGGCGGCGCCGCGGGTTCCACATTTAGGGACGCCACCGAGCGAGTTTTCTTCTCCCACCACATTGCGGATCCATCCATCATCAAGGCGCCCGGGACGGAATACCCGTCTGGCACCTCGGTCAATCCCTGCGGGTTTTTATATTACAATGTGCCGGGCAGAAGAGCAAATCCAAAAGCAACCCAATCGAAAGCAGCCCCACTCGGAGCGAGGCGTTGGCTAGGGAGCCACGGACATCACCGATTGCCCGCTTGGTAGACCACCCTACCTCCCACAATTGTCATTTCCACGCGCGCGTCTTTGATTCTCGCAGGCGGGATTCGGAATAGGTCTTCAGAGAGGACATCCAGATCCGCAAACTTCCCCGGCCAGATTGTCCCCTTATCCTTCTCTTCAAAGGCCGCGTACGCACAACCCTGGGTGTAGGCGCGCAAGGCTTCCTCAACCGTCAAACGCTGCTCTGGAAACCATCCGCCAGGATTCTTGCCGTCGAGTGTAGCGCGCGTCACTGCGGCAGCGATGCCCGAAAGTGGGTCGAGAGGCGCTACAGGCCAGTCCGAACCGAAGGCCAGCACCGCGCCGGCATCCAGCATCGACCTCCAGGCGTAGCTCGTCCGCGCGCGCTCGTGTCCAATACGCTTTTCGGCCCAGCGCCCGTCATCAATAGCGTGGTAAGGCTGCATGGAGGCGACGACGCCCAGCTTGCCAAAGCGGGCAAAATCCTCCCGCCGGACGTGTTGCGCGTGTTCGACTCGAAACCGGTGCGCCGCCGGATGGTCCCCGCCGAGTCTCTCATAGATATTCAATATCGCCGATGTCGCACGGTCTCCAATGGCATGGGTGCAAATTTGAATCCCTGCATTGTCCGCCTGGCGTGCTAACCCCTCCATCTTCGAGGGAGGAATCATGAGCGGCATAGGTAGACCAACGTTGCCGGGATCGTCATCGTAAGGCTTGAACATCCAGCCGGTCCGAGAGCCCAGGGAGCCGTCCGCAAAAGCCTTCACGGCTCCGAGCTTCAGGAAATCGCTGCCCATGTCGTGCGAGATTCCGGCCTCCGCCAGCTTCTCCCATTGGGCAATCGGAGTGATCGCGTAGAGGCGGCAGGTAAGCCAGCCCTCGAGTTCCGCGCGCCGCAGCAATCGGATCTCACCCGTGAAGCTCCCGTTCCACGAGTCCGTGTCCACGGTAATGTCATGCACTGAAGTCAGACCGACGCGCGCGGCTTCCTTGAGGGCAGTCCGCAAGGCCTCCTCCATCTCACTCTCGGTGGGGCGTGGAATCACCTTTGCGACCAGATCCTGTGCTCTGTCCTTCAAGATTCCGGTGGGCTCGCCGGACTTGGGATCGCGAACAATCACACCCCCTGCCGGGTCCCGCGTGTTCTTGGTGACACCCGCGAGCTTCAACGCCAATGAGTTCGCCAGCCCGGCGTGGCCGTCGTAGCGGCTTATGAAGACGGGCGTGTGCAGGGTAACCGGATCAATCAACCAGCGATCGGGCAGCTTCTCCGAAGGCCATGCCTCCTCATCCCAATTGCCGCCCCGCATCCACCTTCCGGGAGGTAGAGTGCTCGCCTTATCCGCGATCCGGCGCACGAACACCTCCTCGCTGGGCGCGTCTTTCAAGTCGACCTCCAGAAGCTGAAAACCACCTTGGATGAAATGAACATGGCTATCGGCCAAGCCCGGAACCACCAATCGTCCCCTGAGATCGACCACCACCGTGTTCAGGCCCTTGCAGGTGCGGATTTCTTCATCGCTGCCCACGGCAAGAATCCGCCCGTTCGCAATAGCGACAGCCTGAACAATTCTCGCTGGAGCAGGAGTTTCACCTCTGGCTGCTACAGGCTCTCCGGTCCAGATCTTGCCGTGCAGAAGTATCAGATCAGCCCCATGTGGTAACTCGGTCCCTCTTAACTTATCGTCACCCGACTGCGGGTTTCCTGCGTTTGTTGGCATCCCCATCGAAAACCCCATGACTAAGATGAATGCGCCAAGCGTTCGACTCATTGATCCCTCCCAGCAGGCGATTATTCATATTATGGGCCGCTGGGGCAATCACGAATTCGGAAGGCCTCCTCAACGAGCTACCACGAGACCAACGAATCCGTTGGCCCCATAACCCTCTGCCAGGGGATGCACTTCCGAAGTGGCTGATTCCAGGGTAGTGGGTCAGACTCCTGAATGGGCGTTTGCAGCCAAGTGGATTACTTCCGAGTACGGCCGTCCGCAGCGGACTCATCGGTAAACGCTGAGCGACCACTCGTTAGTGATGCCAAGACCGATAGGAGTCCGGCCGGTTTTCGAAGTGCAGTCGCATTATTTTCCGGGTAGGGGGTTTATCGGGTACTTCTCCCAGCTTGCTGCAGAGTTCGGAGAATAAGCCACCTGTCTTGGTTGACTTGCCGCGGGTTGGTATCTAGAATGCCCCTCTATGGCGGAGCCCCCTTCTCTCATTGGTCAGACCATCTCGTACTTCTGCATTCTCGAAAAGCTGGGGGTGGCGGTATGGGTGTGGTCTACAAGGCCGAGGGCACGCGCCTGCAGCGCTCTGTCGCGCTGAGCACCTCGGCGGCGATCATTACCGTGAAGATGCGGAAATCTGATACTTGACCGGTCCCTTCTTACGTGCATAAAATTGCTTCCGGTTTCGAGAGACTGAATTGGCTTCCCTACTGACCATCGTGTTCATTGACGTGGTGGAATCGAGCGCCACGAAGCGCGACGTATCGCTGGGCCGGGATAGCCGCGAGCGCGACCACGCCTATCTGGAAAAAGTCCAGAGTCCCTATTTCAATCTGATCCGCGATTGTTACCGTGCCCATGGGGGGAAGGAAGTAAACACCATGGGCGACGCCTTCTATCTCGTGTTTGAAGATCCTCTCCAGGCAACGCGCTGCGCGATGGAGATTCAGAGAAAGCTGGTTGCCGAGCCCATCGAGACACCGCGCGGGCCTTTGCAGTTGCGCATTGGGATTCATTCTGGCTACCCGGAGATGTTCGAAGGAACATACCACGGCACGGACGTGGACACGGCAGCGCGGGTGGAAGCCTTGGGCACGGCGCAGCAGATCTTGCTTTCCTCCGCCACCTACGAACTGGTCCGCAACATGACCGACGTTCGGTTTCACCGGCTGGGCGAGTTCACGCTGAAGGGGATAGGCGGGGAGGTCCTGTGGGAGGCGGACTGGGACGGCAGGGGTCCACGACCGACAGCGGTCCCGCCGTTGACCGTTCAGCCCAGAAAAAAGAGGCGGGGCCGGTTTGGAGTTGGGGCGGTAGCGTTACTTGCCCTCGTGTGCGGCATTGCTTATTTCTTTGCGCACCAACGGCACTTGAGAGGGCTCACCGAAAAGGACACCGTAGTCCTGGCCGACTTTGCCAACAGCACGGGGGACACGGTTTTTGACGACACGCTGAAGACCGCTCTGAGTATTGCGTTGAACCAATCGCCATTCTTGAATGTTCTGCCCGAGAACAAAGTGGCAGCAACCCTGAAGCTGATGGCCCGCCCGGCGAACACGGCGCTGACTCCCGAGGTGGCGAGCGAAGTGTGCCAGCGGGCGGGGAGCAAGGCGTACATTGCCGGGTCCATCAGCAATCTGGGCAGCCAATATGTGCTGGGCCTCAAGGCGGTGAATTGCCGGAGTGGCGACGTGCTGGCCGAGGAGCAGGCCACCGCTGCGGCCAAGGAGAAGGTGCTGGAGGCGGTGGGCGGCATGGCGGCGAAGCTGCGCGGGGAACTGGGCGAATCGCTGGCGACGGTGGAGAGATTTGACGTGCCGCTCGAACAGGCCACCACGTCTTCGCTGGAGGCACTGAAGGCTTACAGCCTGGGTAGAAAGTCGGTTAACGAAAAAGGCCCTTCTGCTGCGCTGCCCTACTTTCAACGCGCCATTGAGCTCGATCCCAACTTTGCCATGGGGTATCGGGAAGTAGGCAATTCCTATTGGAATCTCCAGGAGCTCGGGCGGGCCAGCGAGTACTTCACGAAAGCGTTCCAGTTGCGTGAGCATGCCAGCGAGCGCGAAGGGTTGCTCATTGCGGCCACTTACTACTTGGATGTAATGGGAGAACTCGACAAAGCGACACAGGCAAACCAGGAATTCCTCGGTAGCTATCCGCAAGACGGCCGTACCTACAACACGCTGGGCAACATCTTTGAGATGCAGGGCCGGTATGAGAAGTCGCTGGAGGCCTATCGCCATGCTATTCGCCTCCAGCCTGATTTATCCGCCCCCTCTCTGAACCTCGGTAATAATTTGCTTGCCTCGCAGCGGTATGAGGACGCGCGGCAGGCGATCCGGGAAGCCCAGGCACGGCAACTGGACGACTTCCTGCTCCATATCCAGCTCTATGCTTTGGCTTTTCTGAAGACGGATGCGGTGGGCATGGCGGAACAGCAAAAGTGGTTTGCGGGCAGGCCGGAAGAGAACATTGGGCTGGCGCTGGCCTCCGACACCGAAGCGTATGGGGGGCGTCTCACCAAGGCGCGGCAACTGACCCGGCAGGCCACCGACTCCGCCATCCGCGCCGACAGCAAGGAAGGCGCGGCGATCTGGCAGGAAAATACCGCCCTCCGCGAAGCCGCCTTCGGCAATGCCGTAGAAGCCAAACAGTACGCGGCGGAGGGGTTAAAGCTTGCTCCCGCGAGTGAAGGCGCGGGAGTGGAAGCGGCGCTGGCCTATGCGATGGCGGGCGATACAGCGCGGGCCGAAACCTTGGCCCAGGACTTGAACAAGCGCTACCCCGTGGACACGCAGATGCAGGCGCTGTGGTTGCCGGCCACCCGCGCGCGCATGGCGCTCGATCGCCAGAATCCCACGGAAGCTCTCGACCAATTGCAATCGGCGACTGGCCCGATCGAATTTGGGCTCATTCAGTTTGTCCAGAATATCTCCTGTCTCTATCCAACGCACATTCGCGGCGAGGCGTATCTGGCGGCCGGGCAGGGCAGTGCGGCTGCGGCCGAGTTTCAGAAAATCCTCGACCACAGCGGCATAGTCTGGAACTGCTGGACGGGAGCGCTGGCGCATCTGGGCGTGGCACGCGCGAATGCTTTGCAGTCGAAGACTTCGCAGGACGCAGACGCCGATGCCGCCCGCGTGAGGGCTCTTGCCGCTTACAAGGACTTCCTTGCACTTTGGAAAGACGCCGATCCCAACATCCCCATACTGAGAGAAGCCAAAGCGGAGTACGTGAAATTGCAGTAGTTGCGAGTGAACGGCGGCTTGTCTATTGGGCTTACTCCTGATAAGTCGGGACCCGGAAGATGGCCGATGGCCAATGTGGACCCTGTGTAACGGCGAAGCGTGGATCGAAGTCGATTATCTCCTGTCGACTCGGTAAACTACCTGCCGTAGCCCCTTAAGCTCCTGCGAATGGCCATATGAACGAAGCGTAGCTTCTCGCAAACTGGCCCGCAACCCGTTCCAGCGCTCCGTTAACATATCTTTCCCAATATGGGAACTTACACGGTGCTCAACATCGGCGGGAATAAGTTCCGACTGATTGCCACGATCAAGTACAAATGGCAGGTTGTTTATATCCGTCAAATCCTTACTCATGCGGAGTACGATGAAGGAGTGTGGCTATGAGTACAGTCGTAAGGTTCGGGGTTCAGTCCACGCGGCCAGGAACAGGCGGGACACCGCTGAAGATTGACCCAAGAAAATACGTGCGGCTCCTGGGGAAGGCTGCGCCAGCAGTGATTGAGACCGAGGAAGAGTACAAGCGAATGTTGGCTCGCTTCGAGCACCTTTTGGACAAAGACGACGCCTCGATAAGCCCGGAGGAAGGACGCCTTTTGAAACTTCTGGCAATGCTCCTGGAGGAGTACGAGGACCGGAATATTTCCCTGCCCCGCTTCAGGCCCGACAAGATGTTGCGGCATCTGCTGGCTGAAAAGGAATTAAGACGCAGCGACCTCGGGCCCGTCATCGGCTCGAAGAGCCGCGTCTCGGAAATCATCACCGGGAAGCGCTCGATCAGCAAGAGCCAAGCCAAGAAGCTGGCCGCATTCTTTTATGTGCCCGTCGAGTTGTTCATCTAGGAGGACGCGTATCCACACGAACCAGAATTCGCGGTCTGGGTATCCACGACACCATGGAGTGCAGGCAGCGCTGCTCTTAGGATTTCCTGGATTTCAAGACTTTCTGGGTAGTTTCAGCGATTAAGTCGCCCATGCGGGAGGTCGTGATGGGGTGGGATTTGCCCGGAAGCTCGGGCGTCCGATGGCCGCGTTTCAGAACCTTTTCAATGGCGGTCTCAATAGCGCTCGCCGCCATCTCCAGGCGGAACGAATACCGGAGCATCAGGGCGGCGGAGGCGATGGCCGCGATGGGGTTGGCTCGATTGCGCCCCGCGATATCCGGCGCTGACCCGTGGACGGGTTCGTACAAGGCATGTTGCTCACCCAGGCTTGCCGACGGCAAAAGGCCGATGGACCCCGTGAGCATGGCGGCTTCATCACTCAAGATGTCCCCGAACATGTTGGTGGTCAGGACAACGTCGAAACTCGTTGGACGATCAATGAGCCGCATGGCGCAGTTATCCACGTAGATGTTCTCGAGCTCGACTTCAGGATAAGACTTGGCCACGCGCGACACTACTTCGCGCCAAAGACGGGAAGACTCGAGGACATTCGCCTTGTCCACCGAAGTGACCTTGCGCCGCCGCAGCCTCGCAAGCTGGAAGGCCCGGTGCGCCACACGTTCCACTTCGTGCTCTCGATAAATCTCCGTATTGATTCCCACTCGTTCGCCGTTCTTGGCGAAGATTCCCCGTGGATTGCCAAAGTAGATTCCCCCCGTCAACTCGCGGACGATCACCATGTCAGTGCCCCGAACACGCTCGGGTTTGAGCGCCGAGATTCCTACCAGCGAATCCAGCACCCGAGCAGGGCGCAGGTTCACGTAAAGCCCCAGCCTCTTCCGGAGCTGCAGCAAACCCTGCTCCGGCCGGACTTCCGGCCGAACGGAATCCCATCTGGGCCCCCCCACCGCCCCTAGCAATACCGCCTGAGAGTTGTTGCAGATGGAAATGGTCTCTGTGGGAAGTGGTGTGGCGGTCGCATCCAAAGCGCAACCACCGATCAAACCGGTTTGAAACCTGAAGGTCGGCCCGGCGATTGCCTGCACTGCTTGCAAGACTTTTATCGCCTCGGTCGTGACTTCAGGCCCTATACCATCGCCGGGCAGCACTGCTATCCTATAAACAATTTGCATATCTCTTCTGGTGGGTATTATACAGGATTAACACGCAAATTTGCGAATTATCTGATATGCGACGTAGGGCCGGGGCTTGCCCCGGCCTGGCCGCCCCGTCCCGCCTTGCGGGAGAGGCGGCCCTACATTCTGATTACCATTTTCCTGAAGTCCAAAGCCTGTGGTGGCCTCGATCCCAATCGGGCGTCGAATGCTAAAGCATTCATAATAAATAAGTTACGCTGGAGAGAATAGTGCAAGCCCCCCCCTTTTGGCACTTCCCTTCCCCTCATGGTGAATAAGCTGAATTCCCGGTCGGCTTCTGGAGAGAAGTTCACATCCGCTCAAAGCTTCGCGACGAAAGGCTACTGTGATTAGTAGCCGCCGGGGAGGAGACGGTCCACGGCCGCATTCTCGTGCACCGAACTGGAAGCGAGGGCTGCCTCCTCCTCTTCGAGGCGTTTCAGTTCGTAGGCCGCCTTGTTGGCTGCCTGAAGGTAGGCGCGTGCGGCGGCTTCCACCACGCTGTGGCTCGTGGACCTTCCCGTGAACTCGCGTCCTTCAAATCGCGCCCGAATCGAAACCTCTGCAACACCGTCCGTCCCAGGGCCCACAGTATGGACCGAAAAATCAGCGATGATGCCCGGAACGCCTATGATTCGGTCCACCGCGCGGAAAGCCGCATCGCAGGGCCCCTCCGCCGTCGCCGAGTCGTGGAATACGGCGCCGTCCTTTTCCAACTCGACGGTTGCCGTGGACCGCCCCTCGCTCGAGGTCACGCTCTGCAAGAGTTTCAGAGTGAACATTTCCGGGAGGTGCTGGAAACCCTCCTGCACAATCGCCAGGAGATCCTCATCGTAGATGTTTTTCTTGCGGTCCGCGAGCTGACTGAACAATTGGTAGGCACGCTCCAGTTCGGGCTTCGCCAACTGGTAACCAAGCTCTTCATAGCGCTTGGCAAGGGCATGCCGGCCGGAGTGCTTCCCCAGCACAATCTGGTTCGAGGCTAGGCCCACCGTTTGAGGCGTGATGATCTCGTAGGTGATGGTGTTCTTCAGCACGCCATCCTGGTGAATCCCAGCCTCGTGCGAAAAAGCATTACGCCCCACAATGGCCTTGTTCCGTTGCACGGCAACGCCGGTCAGCCGCGTCAACAACTGGCTGGAGGCGTACAGCTCTTCCTTTCGGATGTCGGTGTGCACCCGCAGGGCATCTTTGCGAACGTAAATGGCCATCACTACCTCTTCCAGGGCCGCATTACCCGCTCGCTCACCTATCCCGTTGATCGCGCACTCCACTTGGCGCGCCCCACCCCGTAGCCCCGCCAGGGTATTCGCCACCGCCATGCCCAAGTCGTCGTGCGTGTGGGTGCTCAGGATCACCTTGTCCATTCCAGGCAGGCGCGATTTCACGTCGGCAAACATCTGCTCGTATTCAGGCTCCAGGCAGTATCCAACCGTGTCCGGAAGGTTCAATACTGTGGCGCCGGCCTCCACGGCCGCATGACAGCACTCGATCAAGTAGTTGCGGTCGGTGCGACCCGCATCCTCCGGAGAGAATTCAACGTCGGCGCACAGAGACTTCGCGTGCCCCACCGCCCGACTGATCTGCTCCAGGATTTCCTCGCGTGTCTTGTGCAGCTTGTATTTCAGGTGGATATCCGAGGTGGCGAGGAAAGTGTGGAGGCGCGGTCGCGCGGCATCTTTAACCGCCTCCCAGGCACGGTCGATGTCCAGTTGGCTGGCCCGCGCCAGCGCCGCAATGACCGGCGTCCTGATTTCCGCCGCGATGGCCCGCACGGCATCAAAATCACCCTGGGAAGCAATCGGAAAGCCAGCTTCGAGAATGTCCACTTGCAAGCGCTCCAACTGCCGGGCCATTTCGAGCTTTTCCTCGAAATTCATGCTGCAACCAGGGGATTGCTCGCCATCCCTCAGCGTGGTATCAAATATGTAGACTCGGTCGGACATCGCGCCTCCAGAATTGAACTGAATCACTGCATGACTGAATCATTGAATCATTGGATCATTTCTTCATTGCCTCCAAGAGCCGACGTCTGCGCCTGCCTTTCAATGATTCAATGACCCGATGATTCAATGACCCAATGACTCAATGATTCAATGAACCAATCGCGCTAATTGTCCGACCGGTCGGGCGGCAAAGTCAAATTTATAATATTTCTGGTATCATAAGCGATGCTTATGACTTCGCGCTCCGTCCCGAAGCGCCCTGGGTAGCTTGTCCGTAGTCAGTGGTCCGTCGTCCGTGGCCGATTGAACAGGCAAGTAGACTCACCCCGACTGGATTGCGTTTCAACGGACAACGAACGACGGACAACGGACGCATTACCATTGTGCTCAATCCCCGGTAGAAGGAATCAGCCATGGAAATCTCCCAACTCGAAGCCTTCGTGGCGGTAGTCGAAGAAAAGAGTTTTTCCCGCGCGGCGGCCAAGCTCCTCAGAACGCAGCCGGCAATCAGCCAGGCCATCCGCCGGCTCGAGGAGTGGACAGGAGAGCCCCTGCTGGACCGCTCCTCCAGGAGTGGCATCCTCACCGAAGCCGGGCGCATGGTGTACGAGAACGCGGAAAGAGTCTTGAACCTCCGGGCTGAGACGCGCGCCGCCCTCAATGAGCTCCGCGCCCTCGAGCGTGGGAAGCTGACCGTGGGCGCCAATGAGACCACCGCTCTTTATCTGCTCCCCGTACTCAAACGTTTCCGCCAGCGCCACCCGCCCGTGCAGGTGATCGTCAAGCGTTGTCTTTCGCGCGAAATTCCCGGCACCCTGGTTCGTCACGAGATCGACCTGGGCGTGCTCTCCTACAACCCCCGCAACCCTGACCTGGAATCCACCGTGGTCAGCCTGGACGAGCTGTGCATGATCGTCCCCCCGCAGCACGCCTTGGCCAACACGCACGAAGTCAGCGTGCACGATCTGGGCCGCGAATCCTTTATCGCTCATAGCATCGCTTCCCCCTACCGGCAGAGCGTGATTGAAACCTTCGCGCGCTTGCGCACGCCCTTAAGGATCGATGCGGAACTGCCCACGGTGGAAACCATCAAAAAGTTCGTCAGCATGGGCATGGGAGTGGCCTTCGCCCCGCGCATGTGCGTGCAAGAGGAATTGGCGCGCAAGGAGTTCGTAGCCGTGAACGTCAAGGAACTGCGTATCCAACGCAAGCTACGCCTGGTCTACCGTCGCCGTGGCGCCCTTTCCGCCGCCGCCCAGCAATTCCTGCGCGTGGCCAAAGAAATCTCTCGTGTCTGACAAGCGAGTTAGGGTAAACTGCAATCAGGCGCCTGTAGCTCAGATGGATAGAGCGGCAGCCTTCGAAGCTGAAGGTCGGGGGTTCGAATCCCTCCAGGCGCGCCAACTCAGCAGTCAGCCCTCAGCTATCAGCCGTCAGCTTTCAGCCTCTGAAAGACGGGGCTGCCAACAATTGTGAATCATGAATTCTAATGGCCAGCGGGCAATTCACCATTCACCATTCATAATTCACAATTCAGCATTCAGTCTTGCCCCACCTACCACATACCTCCTTTGTTTTCACCAACATTCCCGCTTTCAACGCTTAACTACCTTTGTTTTCTATAGCATTCCCGCTTAGCCCCAGGCTGTTGAAAGCCGGTCCTTTGTTTTCATAGAGATTCCCGCGTCGGTCGTTCAGTTTTTAAAGTTACTGCGTTTTTCCTTTCCCTTTTCTGAGCGACATCTTGTCGAGAGGGAGCAAAGGAGTTTGTCGCCCTGCTCGGCCCCGCTGACGCGTTCTCGAAGTTTTTTGCTGACTCCTGAATCTCCGATCTCTGGAGTCCGATGGACTCCATCGGAGTCCTGAAATCGGACCTGAATCCTGTTTCTTTTCACCAACATTCCCGCTTTCAACGCGTAACTACCTTTGTTTTCTATAACATTCCCGCTTAGCCCCAGGCTATTGAGAGCTGGCCCTTTGTTTTCAGAGACATTCCCGCATTGTTCGGTCGAATTTCAAAGTTGCCGCCTCTTTCTTTCTCTGTCGGCAGTGACATCATGTCGTAGTCTGCGGTACGGGCCAAGCATCCTGCTAACCCGAATTCCCCTCAAACGCAGCGGGGGCCGGAAGTACGGAGACAACTACCAATTCATAATTCACAATAGAATTAGCCCCTTTCCCTATTCGCGCTTCGTTCCGGGCCGTGGAAAGCTCATCCTTTGTTTTTCACCGGTTCGTTCCTTCAGAAAAAAATCTCATTGCCCATTGTGCGCATAAGTCATGGACATTGCGATGCCGCCGTTGTAAAATAACAGTAAGAAAGATGGCCGACGAACCGAAAACGAACAAGACCGCGGCGACCGAACAACAGCAGCAGGTCGAGCCACAGACGCAGACTGACGGCTCCGCGGCCAAAGCCTCCGAAAAGAAGCCCATCCAGTTTCGAACCGACGACGTGAACTTTGTCATCCTGAGCGAGACAGGGACGCGAAAAACCCAACAGTGAAAAGAGAAATGGCGATCGCCAGGAGCACGAGCCCCAGAAGAACGCAATAGGACTTCCAGACGGTGTACCGGTCGCAGCGGTCGCTGCACTTCATGAGACCCAATGCGAATCGCCCCATGGGCTCTTTCGCATTTTCGGCCTGTGCTTCATTGACGAATCTCACGGCAACTGCCTCCCTGAAAAGTGCCAACCTCTTCTTTGGGACTAAGCCGACCAATGCACTGGCGGCTGCCGAAGCGGTGAAGGCTCCGCCCAAAAAGATCCAGTGGTTTAGGACATCACTTGGCTTTAGAGAAAGTTGAGTTACTAGATACAGGAACAGCACCCAAGCAGCAGCGATTGCAGACAACACGAGCTTGAGCAGCCATCCTGCTTTTTCTTCAGCAGTCCTTACGTTTGAAGCGCTAGTGGCGAAGCGAAATCTCGCGTACTCCCACACCCAGCCGTAGTCTTTGTCGCCATACAGCGGAATGGCGTTAATATCGGCTACCAGCTTCTCCCTCTCCTCTTTTGTTGTGTAATGCACAGCCACCTCCAGTGAACTACCTTTGTCGTAGCACCACCTTCTGGGGAGGTCTGGTTCATCGCGGTCCCCTAACCTGACACGAGCTCCCCAGCGCACACGAACGGATGCCTTTTAGAAACCTTGGGACGGAGTCCCCTGATTAGCTGTTTCGGAGGTGACCGAGTGTTCTCAATACTGTCTGCTTGAAACACTCCCCGCCCGTGAGCAACAGAGTAAGTTATTGGCTCGTGGCTAGAGGGTCCCCCGATTGTCTCGTTGGACGGAAACCCGCCCGTGGTGGTGAGTTCCACTGGTTGGTTTTTGCCTCCGTCCAAGGGCGCCTTGCTGGAGTCCGAAGCCTTTCCCAGGGCCTCTTGCGCGGACAGTTGGTTTCCGGGGGGGCCTAGCGTGAAGGCTGCAACGAGACCGGGGGAAGCCGGCGGCAAGCTCATGCCCTCCAGAGTGTCCTTCGGGCTGGCGGCATGCCCTGATGAACGGGCCAGCGCCGTCGGCTCCAACTCTTGCCAAGCGCCCGTGCGTTGCCATATGGACAGGTTCACAGCTTTAGGCTAGCCTACAATAGTGAAGTTGTCAAGAGACATTCTGTCGCGGGTGGCGGATACCTCCCGACGGTTTTTGTCAGGATGTATGCGACCCAGGGGCGGTATAATGCTCCGGTGTCCGAGCTAAAGCGCTATTACGGCCTCAATTATCTGCATTATTTGACCACCAGCATCCCGCAGGGCGGGAACGCGCGTCCGTCAGTCGACGGACACCCCTCTCCCCGCCGCGCGGGGGGCACTGGGTGAGGGGTGGCCGTGAACCCGCGGTTCGCACCGTGGGCTAAACTCTGCCGCTCCTGCGGAGCTGACGCAGGGTCACCGGCAACGCACCACTCTCCTCAGAAGAGTCCTCCAAGATTCAGGACAAGCACGGAAATCAGGATTACCACCACCGCCGCCGTCAGCACCCTCCGGGTTCCCGGGGAAGTGGCTCGCCATTCTCCTGTCAGGATGCCGAGGAAGTTCGAAGAGAGAATCATTGCGGAAACGAACAGCGCATAGCCAAGGGAAGTTCCATACTTTCCTACCAGCGTCGCGCCGATGCCGTAACCTACCATCCCCGAAAGCCAGAGCAAGCCCATGGCAATTGCCAGGCTGGTTTCTCTTGCCCAGGCGGGTTTCAGGAAAAGCGACCAGGTCCCGTTACGAAAAAGCAGCAGGAAGCAATAGAGCAGATTAGGAATGAAGCCGGCGCCCAGCACCAGCGCCCACGAGGCGTAGGTTGAGGTGACCGGGAAAGCTCCCAGGGCAACGGCCTTTTCGAGGATTGGGCCGCTGAAAGCGAAGCCGAGATTAATGTTTGACCCAAAGATACCGGTGAAGATGCAAATGGCCAGCCCGGTCAAAAAACTCGAAGCGACTGCGCTCGCGGAGGGGCTGGCAGGCCTCTGCTCCTTCTCTCTCCGGCGGCCTGCCATGCCATAGAGAGTGAGGCCGGCAAAGAGGATGGGCATGCTGATGAGCAATAGGATGCCCCGCGGCCGGAGCAGGTCCGCAGGGTTAAGGACCAACAAGGGTACGAGGGACCCCGACAGACAAGACAGGCCGGCCACCACCGCGAACGCCAGCGCCATGCCCACGGCGCTAATACCCAGGCCGAAGGTCACTTGAGCGATGCCCCACAGAAAGCCGAAGACCAGGGGGGCGAGGAGTGCACGGCTGGAAACGCCTCGATAGACATCCTCGAGGTGGGGCACGAAACCCGCTGCCAGTAGCCACGGTATAATCAGCAACGCTGCGGCGGCAAAAACCAGCCAAGTGTTTTCCCATTTCCACTGACGCGTGTACTTCATGGGCAGCGGAAAGCTTCCATTCAACGCTCCACTGATGAAAATGACCGCCATGCCAAGCCAGAAATGGTCGCTCATCGAAGACTCCCTCGCGGCACGAACTAAGCAACACACGTAGCGCCAGGCTTTACAGGCTGCGGAAAAACCCCTCCAAGCTGTCATTCCGAGCGGAGCGAGGAATCTCGCTCTGAGTATTTTCAACGCAGTGCAAGATTCCTCGTCGTCCCGATCAGATCGGGACTCCTCGGAATGACAGGTCAAACGGGTATTTCCGCAGCCTGTTTAGCCCGGCACTATTCCTCAACACATTGGCAAGCATCACCGCACCGTGTTCCGTGAACACATGAGGCGCATATTTGATATTCTGCCCACGCTTCAAGGTCACAATTTGCGACCTTGGAGCCAGCACGAAGAGCCGCAGGACCGAACAGCGGGTCCTGCATTGCAATACCGTAGATTCTTGTTTTTCTAGCAAGGATTTTCAAGCACTTCGTAGGGCCGAACGGCGTTCGGCCCAGGGCCAGCGCCGCTGGCCCCTACACGTTTGGTTGCGGCCTTCAGGCCGCGCTGTGCTACTCATCGGAAGCTGGTGGGGGACGACTCAACTCGTAGTCTGCCCCGCAACCTTCGCTGAAGAAGCAAGGGAGCCGTGGAACAGGTGGCTCGACAACTGCTCTTCCGCCTCGAGGTGTGCGCGCATTTCACGAATCACGCGGGCGCCGAGGGTCAAGAGCACGGTAGGGTCTCTCGATAGACCGTAAGAGACCATCTGCCTCTCGAATCTATCCAGGTCCACACCAAAACGTTCGTGGTCTTCTCGAAAGGCCGCCAGTTTTGAAGTGATATCGGCGTCGCGGTGGAAGGCCGGGAACAACTCCGATTCCTCTTGCCGGCAATGTGCGGTCAGAACCGTTTCGAGGTACTTCAGTATCTCGTGCAAGGAGGCATCCGCCGCCTGTCGCTCGACGGGTTGGCTGCCATTCATGGATAGCCGGTCCAGCGCCATTTCCCAATCTTGCAGCCGGGCGCGCACCTGAGCGTGCTGGCCGATCCAGCGCTTCTCATCAATTGCCGTTCCCGTGGCCGGCGCCGTACGGGCTATCTCGCACGGCACTTCTTCGGCGAGATATTTGCAGGCAAGCCCACGCTGCTCCAGTGTCGCAACCACTTCCCGGCGCGGCGGATAGTCGTGGGTGGAAAACTGGCCGGGCAGGTGGCGGCGCAAGTAGGCGCCCGGCAGCGTTTCGCAATCCACGGTAAAGAGATCACCGGCAGCCACCATCGAGATATTCAAGTCGTAACTCTCGCGGGTATTGAAGAACAGGCGGGAGGTGGGAAAAGCCATGTGATAAACACTAACAACCAGGCGGAAGTCGTCGTCGGAGACGCTGAAGCGATTTGGCTTCTGCGAGGCCAGGACGCCGCGCGCCGGCTTCAATCGCGGGATTCCTAGCGCGTGCGGCTCAATTCCATAAGTCCGGCGCAAATAGTTTCCGTGCTCAATGGCCGCCAAGGCGTCGTAATGGAAATCGTAAAGCCCCAACAGCACGCCCATCCCAATCTTGGTAATGCCTGCGGCGATAACGCGATCCCAGAGATCCAGGCGAGACTCATAGTTCCGCTTGGGCGAGCCTGCAAAGTGCCAGCGGTCGAAATGCGGGCGATGGTAAGTCTCCTGCCACTCGACCACCCAATTCAACCCGGCGTCGCGCAAGCGGACGTAATCCTCTTGCTGGTAAACAGGAGAGCACAGAGCCACCACTCCACCACCCAGGGCATCGAGTTTCCGGCGTGTGGCGGCAACGTAGCGCGCCACCGTTTCCGGGCCGAATTCAGGGTCATCGGAGAGCACCAATTCGATCTGCCGGTGACCCCAGGAGAGAATCAGGTCCAATTGTTTTTCAAACTCTTCAGGGTTGAGCCGTACTCGCTCGGCGATGGAATTGCTTTGTCGATAGCCGCAATACAAGCATTCGTTCCGGCAGTAGCTTGTCAAGTAGACGGGGATGACGAATTCAACGCTTGGCGCCGCAAAACGCGCGCGCACCCGGTTCGCTGCTGCCTGGATTTCAATTCGACGGTTTCGATCGCGCGCTGCCGCAAACAGAGAGGCTGCATCTTCGGCAACGAGGCCCCTTCCCCTATCGGCAGTCCGAAAGACTTCCTCCGGCTCTTGCATGGGCTCCGAGATCGCCGCCAAGCCTTCGATGCGGCTCTGCTCGCTTGTAAAAAACTGGCTAAAGCCTGCCAATTGCTTAGTCCTCCAGTTACACCTCAAAAGATGATTCTACTCCTCCCTGCAGCGTTTTGTAGGGGGACGGCTTGCCGTCCCCTGACCGTTGTGCGGTCATTGACGGGGGTAGGGCAAGCCCTACCCCTACGACTTGCAGGGGGGACGGCTTGCCGTCCCCTGACCGTTGTGCGGTCGTAGACGAGGGTAGGGCAAGCCCTACCCCTACGACTTGCAGGGGGGACGGCTCGCCGTCCCCCGACCGTTGTGCGGTCATTGACGAGGGTAGGGCAAGCCCTACCCCTACTCAAGCCCTGCCGCGCCCGCGCAGGCTATGCAGAAACCCGCCTGCTTCAAATCGATTCTCTCCACGGCATGCGAGGCGCTCATCACGCAAAGGTAATCCGGGCAATGGCGAAGCCCAAAAGTGTGGCCCAATTCGTGGAGGGCCTCCTTCAAAAGGCGCCCTTGGAGTAGCCCAGGGTCCTTGGGCATGCCATAGAACTCCGGGCGCAGGCGGTGGGAGGAAACCAGGGCGCCGGTGTCGCCCAATTGGGCTTCGCCAAAAACGAAGGTCAGAATAGGGATGTAAAGGTCTGCGTCGGTCACTCCCAGGATTCGCCAGCTATCCGCAGGCGGGTCCTGCAAAAGCCTCTTAAGAATTTCCGTGGAGTGGTATTGCCCGCGCACAGGATTGTAAGCAAACTCGCCATCCAGTCCATCCGGCCGAATCCAGCATGCTACGCGCAAGCGCGCTGCCAGCCCTTCCGCAAGCGATTCGAGGTGGCCCCGCTCGACTCGCCCGACGGGAACCAGCGAGATGATTCTCATGACGCGGCAGGCATACCTTTCCGAAAGCCGTATTTCTTGATCTTGTTGTAGAGGGTGACGCGGTCAATCTCGAGGATTTTTGCCGCGCGAGTCTGGTTCCAATCGCAGGACTCCAGAACTCGAAGAATATGCCCGCGCTCCACATCGTCGAGCGAAAGGCCGACCTCGGGTCGCTGGGTCGAGCCAATCTGCAAGGGGAAATCGGAAGCCTGAATTTCCGGCTCGCGACCGATTACCATAGCCCGCTCGATGGCATTCTCGAGCTCGCGCACATTGCCGGGCCAACTGTAATTCATCAAGATGTCCAGAGCCGCCCGGCTGATGGAAGCGAACCGCTTGTTCATGGCCCGCGCATACTTCTTGATGAAATGGTCCACCAAAAGCGGGATGTCTTCACGGCGGTCTCGCAAGGGAGGCAGTTCAATCCCAAAAACGTTCAGGCGGTAGTAGAGGTCGGGCCGGAAGGTCCCTTCCTTCACGAGGGCAGACAAATCCTTGTTGGTTGCGGCGACGGCACGAAAGTCAACCTTGAGCGCCTGGTTGCCACCCACGCGCGTTATCTCCTTCTCTTGCAGAACGCGCAGCAGATCCGTCTGGGTCTTCAGGCTGATATCAGAGATTTCATCCAGGAAGACCGTGCCACCCTCGGCGACTTCGAATTTGCCTTTCTTCCGATACTGGGCGCCCGTGAAGGCGCCCCTCTCGTGCCCGAAAAGCTCGCTTTCGAGCAGGGTCTCTGTCAAGGCGCCACAATGAATGGTAACCATGGGCATGAATCGGCGCGGGCTCAGGTGGTGAATGGCGCGCGCCACCAATTCCTTGCCCGTGCCGCTTTCCCCGCGGATCAGGACGGTGGTATCCATGGGAGCAACGGTGCGGATGAGTTCTATAACCCTTTGCATCGGCTTGCTCTGCCCCACCAATTCCACCGCTTGAACCTCCTCCAGGGTTTCCCGCAGCCGCACATTTTCCTCTTTGATTTTGCGGTGTTCGAGGGCCTTACGAACCAAATGAGCCAGATCATCGGGATCGAAAGGCTTGGTGATGTAGTCGTACGCCCCGTCTTTCAGCGCCTGGACGGCAGTCTCAACCGAAGCGTAGCCGGTCATGATGATGACAATAATCTCCGGATCGACCTCGCGAATTTTGCGGTGCAACTCGAGACCATCCATGCCGGGCATCTTGATATCCACCAGGGCCAAATCCCAACGCTGGCTGGGCAACTTCAGCAGCGCCTCGCGGGCGCTGGTGGCGGTTTCAACGAGGTAGCCCTCTTCTTCGAACCATTTGCCGAGCGAGTCACGGACGACGTTTTCATCATCCACGATCAAAAGGCTGGCTTTGTAATCCATGCGCAACTCCCGATGTGGTAGGTGGTAGGTCGTAGGTGGCAGGTGGGGAAAATCCTCCGACTGCCGACTGCTTATTGCCTACCTTCTGACTTCTGACTTCTGTCTTCCCGCTCCTCACTCGTTCCCGCTCTGCGGGATCACTCGTCACTGTTCCCCCGGCAGACGTCGGCTACAGTTTCGGCTCCTCCGGCAGAGTTACCGTGAAAGCAGTTCCCTTCTGCTGTGGGGAAGACACCTCGATGTTCCCTCCATGTTGCTGGACAATCCCGAGAGCGATGGCCAATCCTAAACCAACGCCTTTGCCCTCCGCCTTGGTGGTGAAGAAAGGTTCAAAGATATGCGGCAGGACGTCTTCAGGAATTCCCATGCCGTCATCGCTGACCATGATGCGCGCCTCGCGATGCTCTGCATGGTAAGCGGTTTCCACCCTCAACCGCCCGCCGTGCGGCATGGCCTCGACGGCGTTCATCAGCAAGGCCAGAAGAACCTGCTGAATCTGGCCCGCGTCACAGTAGATGGAAGGCATCTTGGGGTCCAAATGACTTTCCACATCCACCTGTTGTAGATCGCATTGGTGCCCCACCAAAAGCAGGCAGCGTTCCACGACGCCGGCCAAATCGTTCTTTTGCGGGTTGAGCGGCGCCTGCCGGGCGAACGTCAGCAGGTTCTTGACGATGGTTCCACAACGCCGGCTTTCCCCTTCAATCTCCGCCAGGTCATTCTTCACTTCCTTGTGGCGCTCCTCGTTCTCCAGACCTTTGTCCACCAGACGGGAAATCAGCTTGCTGTAAGTGAGAATGCCCGCCAGGGGGTTATTGATCTCGTGGGCGACAACCGCCGCGAGCTTTCCCAGCGAAGCCATCTTCTCGGACTGCACCAGGCGGTGATAAGCACGCTCGAGCTCTCCCGTCTTGTCATGGACTCGCGCTTCCAGCGTGCGGGTCCACTCCTGGTTTTCCTCTTGCGCTCTCTTCAGTTGCTCCGTCATGCGATTGAAAGAAGCCGCCAAGCTGCCCAGCTCATCGCCACTGCCCACCGGCAAGGAATAGTCCAACTCGCCCTCAGCCACATGTCGGGTGCCCTCGGTGAGTTGGTGCACGGGCTTGTGCACGGTCACCCGGATTAGTCCCGCTGAAATCAAGCTGAGGATGATGATGGAAGCAATGGTAAAGACCACAATCTGACGTTGGCTGCGGGCCACGACTTGATCCGCGGCGACCAAGGAGAGGTTGGTGTCCAATACGCCGAGTACCTGGTTGCCCACGGCGTGGGCGTGGCAGGCGGCGTTCGAGCAGTCGGGCTCGTTCTCGATGGGCCGGATCAGCCCCAGAATGCGTGTGCCGTCCGCGGCCGTGTAAATGCGCAGGCGGTCGGGGCGATTCAGGCGCTTGAGGGGTTGCGCCTGAGCATGGCAGGCGTAGCAGGCCTCCGCCTTCTTATCGACGAACTGCCCAACCTCCTGCGGCTCAGTGGAAAAAGTGATTTGGCCTTCCTGATTGAAGATGCGAATGCGGCTGATGCCCGCTTCGTGCCCGATGGTGTTGATGATGTGGAAGACTTCTTCGCGCTGGTTGCGCAGCATCGAATAACGGATGCTGCGCCAGATGATATCGCTGTTTCGGTCGGCGCTCTGAAAAACCATCTCGTGCTGAGATTGGCGCCAAAGCCGCAGGCTCCAATACCCGTACAGCCCTAATAAGAGGGCCATGCTGCCGACCACGCAGGCCGTCAATTTCGTCGCCAGGCTGTAAGTGAACCGACGCATAGGGCATCTTTGGTTGACACTCAGGCTTCAACACCGCGCATTTCCCCGGACGGCTCGGCCTCAAACACATTGAGGTAGCGCACCGCCAGGGCGAAGCAGAGAAACATGGTGCCCACCATTGAGAGCGTTACTGCAACCTCCGTCCATTTGGGAAAGTAATGCGCGTGGGCGGAGTACTCGAGACCGGTAATCGAGACGTTCAGGCGATTGAGCAGAAAACCTGTGATCACCAGCACGGCGGCCGCAAAGAGCCCCTCCCGGTCCTCACGCACCCGGCGGATGAGCAACAGGGACAAGGGGATCAGGAGTCCCAGCACAATTTCAAGCACGAACAGAAAGGTCTCCGTAGAAGGTTCGCGCAAGTGGACCAGCGCGCCTCTCTTCCACAAGTCCTGCAAGCGCAGGATTCCATACACTATCAGAACCCCCGCCATCGCTCTCCCCAGTGCTGCCAGGAGGGGCATCTCAATTTCCCGGCCAAACGCCCGCGCGCTCAGGTTCGATTCGAAAATCACTATCGCCATCCCTGTCGCCACCGCCGAAATGAAGAAAAACAGCGGCAGCAACGGTGAGTACCAGTAGGGGTGCAGCTTTGAAGGCACGATCAGGAACAGACTTCCCAGGGACGATTGGTGCAGCGTGGAGAGCAGCACTCCCACAATGACCAGCGGCATGGTGATGGCCTTGAGCAGTTTGAGTGGCTTCTGCATTCCAAAACGCTCGAAGACGGCAGGGGAGAACTCCAGGGCCAGCACCGTCAGGTAGAGCATCACGCACCAAGCCACCTCGAACATTACGGAGTGAGGGTTCCACATGACCAGTGGGTGCCAGATGTTATAGGGCTTGCCGAGGTCATAGAGCAGCGCCACCGCCACCAGCGCGTAGCCCAGGAAGGCCGTCAGAATCGAGGGACGCAGGATGGGATGGAAGCGCCGGAGATGGAACACATAAACGATGGCCGCCAGGGTGAACCCACCCGCCGCCAGCCCCACTCCACAGATCACGTCAAAGCTAATCCACAAGCCCCAGGGGAAGCGGTCGGTCAGATGGGTAGCAGCCCCCAAGCCTTTCGTGAAACGAAGCAGCGTTGAATAGAAACCTGCGGCAAGGATCACCAAGAGCACCGCTCGCCAGAAGGTGAATTTGGGTAATTTCTCAAAGCTCATGGATGATCTCCGTGGTTGTAATCCGTGGTCCATTGCCGGTCCCAAATAGCGCCGCCTCGCGCACAACGGACAATGAACCACGGACGTCTTCCTATCTGCGCTTCCCCTCTTCCTTTCCCGCGTCCGCCACTTGCTCCCGCCGCTTGGTGATCCACCAGATTCCGCCTAACAAGGCTCCGCCCAGCGTGACCAGGGTGGGTATTTCCGAGAGCACGCGATAGGTGTACATGGGCAGCGCATCGTGCGGCAGGTTGGTGGGCAGTCCAAGCGCTTCAAAGGGAACAGCAGAGAGGTACAATACGGAAGTGCCGCCCACTTCCTGCTTGCCGTAGATATTTTGAAGGTATTTTGTAGGCTCCTGTCTTAGCCGGTTTTCGGCCTCCCGCAACAGGTCTTCCCGTTCCCCAAAAACCCCGGCCTGCACCGGACACACTTCCGTGCAAGCGGGCTTGAGCCCTTTGGCCTGGCGTGGAGCACACATGTGGCACTTCTTGACTCTGGGCGCCCAGACCTTGTTCCACTCGTAGCGCGGGACTCCAAATGGGCAAGCCATCATGCAGTACCGGCAACCCATGCAACGCTCTTCCGCGTACACAACAGGCCCCGCCGGGGTTTTCCTGAATGCCCCGACAGGGCAAACGGAAACACAGGTAGGATCCTGACAGTGCATACAGAAGCGACGGACGTACACGGCTCCGCGAGTTTGCACCACGTTAAGTGCGTTGGCGGACAGCTCTTCATCACCGGTCTCGTCCATCGCAAGGTCGGTGTCAGGGCCGAGAGGTCGCAATGAATCGGTCGTCATGAAGTCGCTACGGCTGGCTCTTAGCAAACCATTCACAAGCTTGCACGCGGCCACACAACGCTGGCAGTCAATGCAGCGAGTCGTATCGATGAGAATCGCTTTGCTCATTTTTTCAACATCCGGGGCACGAGCGCGCAACGACAAGAAGTCTGCCGCAACCAGCACGCCTCGCTGCATTTCTATGCACGCGGGATGCCGAGAAATTCAGCAGGGCGGAGCCTAAAACCAGACGTTTTGTCTCTATTTCCTGGGCTTCCCTAGCCTCTTATTCCCACTGTGGTGAAATCACCCAACTTGGCCTGTTGTCTGGATTATAGGTTAAGGAGATGCGGGGCTCAGGGTGCGACATGATGTCGAGTAGTGTCCCGAGTTTCTGAGCCTGCCTGAATAAGATGAGGTTTCCTGAAGATTGTCTCGACTATAGATTCTCAGATTCTCACCGCCAAACTCTGTGCAGGTTATCGCACACATTTTTGCGGTATCGCCCTTTTCGACCTTCGACTCTCGACCCCCGACTGCCTCAGGAGGGCGGAGAATTTCAAATCCGTTTGGCTAGGCCTTCACGGAGTGCGCTGGGCTCGCTGGGGGCGCAAGAATTCCGCCTCGAAGGCGCGCCAACCGCCGCTCCCGAGGTGGGTCAAGGAGCCCACCGCAGGCAGACCGCCGTCCGGGTAACTCACGCTCAGGGCTGGGTCAGGAGAGAATTGCAGGGAGAGAAATTCTCGCAAACGATGGAACTCCTGCTCGAGCCAGGCGGCCGCCTTCTCACCCGAGCGCATGGCGCCAGAACCGCCATCCGATTGAGTGGGGGTGATAGCGCAAACCCAACCGGAACCATAAGGGTCTTGGGCAACAAGTTCCGGACGCTTCCCGAGACCTGGATTAAGCGCAGCCACATGGCCGGTGATCGAGCTTGGGATCTTCAGGTCGCAGCCATGGTATTGCAGTTGAAATAGAGGTTGACCTGCCTTCACCTGCTCGCCCAATTTCGGCAACACAACCTTTTCCACAGCACCCAGGGCACGCGCCACCAGCGCATCCGCACCCACCCTCAAACCCACTGAGGAATCGGGGTGAAACCAAGTGTGTCCTTCAGACAGGTAGAAGCCCTTGGGAACATTCCAAGGAAGGTCCGCAACGGTAGAGACCGCTGCCTGCCGGGCCTGTAGAGCTTGCACAACGAGATCCACCAGCACAAAACCTATAAACATCGAGGCTACAAAGAGCGCGACCATGACTTGTCCTCCTCGGAATAAAGACCCGCGTGTCCCGGCCCTCCCCGCGCCGGTGTTGACACACCAAGGCGCTCGGCCTAGGCCAGAAACAGTTCGCGGACTACCCCTTCCCAGCGGTCCTCGGGGAGCGCGCTCAGGACGTCCGAAACAGCGTGGCCACCGTCCTGCAAATGAACTCCCGTCGAGGGGCTGAAGTGGGTATGGAGCGTCGCGACGGATTCTTCCATCCAGCGCTGGGCTAGCCTGCCCCGCAGGAGGTTCTTCAGGTTCGAATCAGCGGCAGGAGAGTTGACCGCAACAAGCCAACCGAGGCCGTAAGGATCCTTGTGAATGACCGAGGGATCTTTCAAGACCTCCGGGTTTACATCGACGACCTCGCCCTCGATGGGCGACAACATTTCGAAGCGGTGACCGCCGCGCGCCAGCGTCCAACCCTTCTCGCCTTGGCGCAGCCACCGACCCCGAGCCGGCAGATCGAGTTGGTCAACCTTGCCCAACAAGCGAACCGCAAAGTCATCCAGCCCGATGCGCACGACGTTTCGGGACTCCTTTGCAGCCCATGCATGGCCAGAGTGATACGAGAGGCCGGCGGGCAGCTTGAAGCCGCCCACAATGTTCATGGGAAACGACACTCCCTCAGGCTCCGCTGGCGCCACCACCGCTTTCGCAGTTTGCGGCCGCCGAGTCTGCAAGAAATAATCAACGATGACGAAGCAAACGAACGTGCCGAGGACAAGTGCTACAACCATGTGATACCTCATCTTTCCGCACTCTTCTGCGTGGGGTGCGAAGGCTTAGATTTCCACCCATACAGTTGCAGCTAGGGGACCATAAACTCGTTCAAAATAGAACTGCAAGGGTTAACGTATTCAACGTGTTTTCAAGCAGATAGCGGACACCATGAGGAAGTGGCGAGATGGACAATAGGCCCGAACCTCGATTTGCCTACTGAAAATTGCAACACGCGAAGCGTGCAGGGGCGACGAATTGTTGGTAACTCGTTTTCTTTTCAATAGAATAAAACACTGATTAAAATCTTAACATGCAGTGCTGAGAACATTAGCAGGAAAGCACAACCGCCCCTTCCCGTGGGCGAGCCCTCTTGATGTCAGGGCTGGTTCGGGGCCGGGCTTGGCTGGCCGCTGGTCGGCGTCGTAGACTGCGGAGCGGGTGGATTGTTCGGAGGTGTCCTGGGCAATCTTTGATCGACGTACTCCATCAAACTTTTCTTGAGGTTCTGAATGGCCGGCGATAGCAAAACGTCATTCGGGAGATCATGAAAGCGCTTTTCAATCGTCGCTCTGAGGTCACGATTGAACGCCTGCACTTGTTTGTTGAGGACATCCTGGGTAGCGCTGCTGGTAGCGTTCAGCC